>Ga0210409_10000051_pt1 | contig 262642 bp, 201 predicted proteins | sample IncBWH17MmetaG_FD_161649 | JGI IMG/M metagenome (GOLD analysis project Ga0210409, IMG submission 161649) | Forest soil microbial communities from Barre Woods Harvard Forest LTER site, Petersham, Massachusetts, United States - Inc-BW-H-17-M | ecosystem: Environmental > Terrestrial > Soil >...
AGAAGTATCCTATTTCATTATTTCTTGTGAACATTTGATATTTTAAGTATTACAGCAATCCGAAGATCGCTGCTGCACTTACATCAAATGCCCACACTTATCGACTGTTAATTGTTAAAGAACTGTATTCGGTTACTGCTTTCGCGCTATCGACAAAGCGTTGTGTTTGTCAGCTGCGAAGAAGGAAGAGTATGAAGCAATTTGCTACGTCCGTCAACTCCTTCTTTTTCTCACCTAACTCAGCATTTGCATGCGTCGTTCAGCGAGGGGGCGAATTATAGCCATAGTGCTGCGGCTCCGCAAGAGCCATTTTCGGCCATTATGGCAAGACGAACGATTTCACCAGGGTCAGCTCGCCGGCGGCCCGCATCGGCACCTGGAAGCTCTGCAGCTTTTCACGCGGCGTGCCTTCGTTGGTGATGACCGATATGCGGGCGACGGTCAGCATGGCGGTGTTCTCGCCGCTGCCGTAGTAATTCACATAGACGTGATAATTGCCCTTCAGGGGCGCCGCACTGGAAAAGATCTCCGGGCCATAGCCGGTGGTCACGTCCACATCCAGCGCGCCGCCATCTTTCAAGACGCGATTGCCGTACCAGGCGTGGCCACCGTCCGGCGTGACCACGTGCATATCGAGGTCGGTGCCGGCGCTGTCCCAGGACAGCACGATGCGCAGGCGCGCCTGGGTCTTGCCCTGGTAGCTGTCGACAAACTGGGTGCGCGCGCGGCTTCTGCCATCCGGCGAGCGCACTTCCACGCTGTTCGAGCCGCTGCCGAATCCATACGGCCGCCCGTAACTGCCGTCTTCGCCCACCTCCATCGGCATCGCCACGCCATTGACCACCAGGGTAGCGGGCTTGCCCTTGACGGCACCTGCGATACGTCCCCGTATCTGCGCCGTTTCTCCCTGGCCCGGCTGCAGATTGACCGACGAGGCGGGGTAATTGACTGCCTGCGTATACTCCTCGTGCGCGCCGGCCGAATTGCGCCAGCCGCCCTTCGGCGCATCGATGGTGACCTGGGCCTGCGCCCAGAGTGGCAATAGCATCAGCAAAATCGAGCAACGGATATCAAAACTCACAGGGCCTCCAGGTTAAGGTCGACGAGCCGGCGGGCCAGCCGCTCGACATATTCTTCGTCCTGGCCGCGCGGATGACGGCGCAGGCCAAGATGCAGGTATTCATGGGCCAGGGTGATGCGGTCTTCGCGCGTGGCCAGCGGCCGCATGAAGATGCGGTTGCGTGACTGCTCCGAATAAGGCGCGCCACTGGACAGGGCGCAGACCAGCGGCGCTTGCAGCGGCGCTTCGTAGCCAGCCTCGCGCAGCAGCACGCGCTGCCAGCGCGGCACGGACCGCGCCAGCCAATCCTCGTTCTGCGCCAGGCGCCTGCAACGCGCGCCGGTATTGCCAACGGTGCTCAGCGCGCCGCCGGGATAGGCCGCCGCCAGCAATTCATCATAGCGCTTGCCCTGTTTGGCTTGCCGCACCGCCTCGCTCCACGCCATGGTCCCCTCGGACGGCTGGTTACTGTGATAGCGCACGGTGACGCCATCGACGATCAGCTGGTCGGTCCAGCGCGCAATCGCCAGTGCCGCCGGCGTCGCGGGGCTGGGGCTGACACGCTGGGTCGCGCTGCTGTCGGCGATCTGCTGGCAGCCCGCCACCGTCACCGCGTTCTGCTGCAAATATGTGCGCGCGGCAATCGCCAGCGCCTTGGCCGCTTCCGGCTCGCCGGCATTCGCTTCCCGGTCGAGCACGCGCGCCACATATTCATTGACGCCGAAGCGGCCGCGCAATTGCGGGCGACCGCCCTTTTCCTGCAACAGCATCAATTCGCCCGTGCTGCGCAAGGCGAGGTTCTGGCCATTTTCGAATTGCACATGGTAGCGGCCATTCAGCGGGCCAGGCGCGGCCACGCCACGCTCGCCGCGCACGGCACGGATCGGATAGCGCTTGAAGTAATCGACCACCACGCAGCCGCCATCGTCAGCCGCGCCCACGGACGGCAAGCTGGCAGCCAACCTGGGCGCCCACTGTTCAAAGACATTGCTGCTGCCGCCCGCGCCGCCAAACCAGATCGGCGTGCCATCGGCCAGCCAGCCGGCCGCGCCGCCGATACGTTCCTCTGTCCGGCGCTGCTCGTGCCAGGAATACGTCTTTACGCGCAACTGGCTGCCGAACCACCGCGCCGTGCCAGCACCGCGTCCATCGAGCACCACGCGCAGCAGCGCCGCTTCGGCGTCCGCGCGGCTGGCGGCCGGGATACTGTCCAGCGCGCGCAGCAGGCTGTCCAGGCGCACCAGGCGTGCCGGCACCAGCTGCGCAGGGTCGGACAGCCAGGCAAAGTCGCCGACCGGAGCGCTGCCCAGGCGGCCGGTCCAGTATTTGCGCCACGGCGTGGCCGTGATCATCAAACGCCCGGGCGAGAAAAATGGGCCGCAGGACTGCGCCAGCGCCGCGTCGTGGCCGATGCTCTGGCCCGCATCGCAGCAATACACTTCTTCCGGATCCCGGCCGCCGCAGCGGTAGTCCGGCATCGCCACCTTGTTATCGCTCGCATACACATACACGAACAGCTTCCACAGGCTGGCCAGCGGCACTTGCCGCGCGCCGTCGAACGGCGGCGAGGGCGGCGACGCGGTGCCGCCCTGGCGCAGCTGCCGCACTTCCGTCTTGCCATCGCGCCACCAGGCCACATCCAGCGATTTTGCCGACGACTGCGCCCAGGCAGGCGCGGCCAGCAGCAGGGTCGCCATCAATGCAGGAAGTGCCACGCGCATCACTCGACCTTCAGCGCGCGCGTGGTCTTGCCGCCGCCCTCGAAGGCTTTCTGCTCCGGCTGGTACATGCGGTAAAAGCGCGCTGGCGGCAGCACATAACTGCCCTTCTGCGCAAAGCGAATCAAATGACGCACGGTCACGTCGCCTTCGAGCGGCTCGACCGGCACGGCGTAGCCGTCGCGGCGCTCGGTGTGGCGCGCGCGTTCCAGCGCGGCCGGTTTGTCGCCTGCCATGACCATGCCCCATGTCGTCGATTCGACCATGGCGCCCGGTGGCAGCGCCACTTCCAGCAAGCCGAAACGGTGCTTCGCGCCCGCCGCCGCTTTCAAGGTAATTTCATCGAGGTACAGCGCATCCGTGCTGAGCGCCTCGCCCGGCTTGACCAGCTCCGTCGTGTAACCGCCCTTGCCCGCCTTCATGCGCAGGATGCGCCGTTCGACGGCGACCGGCAAGGTTTGCGCTTCGGCCGCATGACTGTCGTACTGCAGCACGGCCACCGTGCCGGCCGGCGCCGGTGCAGCGAGACGCAGTTTGTCAGGCAGTCCCTTGGCGTCAAGCCAGCGCCACAGCGACTGGCCGCTGCGGCTGTCGCGTTTTTGCCATGCGCCGTCCAGCGTGACGGCCGGCCCCTTGCCGAACGATACGCCACCCAGTTTCTTTTGCACCCACATCAACGTCATCGCGCGGTCCAGGGTCGGCATCTCGGCGCGCACGCCGGCCAGCACCGCGTCGGCCTGCGATGGCGGCACTTCGCCGGCCAGCATCAGCAGGGCCTGCGCCACCGGCGCTTTCGATTCGCGCAAGACTTGCCACGCGCTGGCCACTTGCAGTTGCAGCCCATGCGGCAAGGCGATGCCGTTCTGGGCAGCGACCAGCGCCACCAGGCCCAGCGACATCGCTTGCGCTTCGCGGTCAGAAGCACCGCCCAGCAGCAGGCTGCCGCTGTCGCCCGCCTGGCGCGGCTTGCCGCCCAGGACGGCGATGGCGCTGTCGTCCACCAGACCGGCTGCCAGCGTCTGCGTGGGCAGGCCCATCTCGCGCGCCATCCACAGCACCAGCGCGCGGTCGCCCATCGCATCTTTCAAGCCATGTTCGCTGTAGACGGCCAGCAGCTTGTTCCAGTGCTCGGGCGGCAGCTCGATGTGCAGCGCGCGCGCAGCGTACCAGTCGGCGTAATACGCATACGCCGTCATCAAGGCATTGCCGGCCGTGGCATTGCCCCACCAGCCGAAGACGGCGTTCGGACCGGCCATGGACACCAGGCGCAGGCGCTGCGCCGTCAGCAGCGTTTGCAGGCGTTCGCTTGCCGCGCCGGCATCCGGCGCCAGGCTTTGCGTGGCCAGCGCCAGCGGAATCAGGCGGCTTGCCGTCTGCTCCACGCAGCCATACGGATAGTCGATCAAGTCGTCGGCAATGCGCGCGAACTGGCTGGCTGCTCCTTGCGCGAACGAGACGCGGATATTGCGCGCGTCCGCCGGCAGCTTGAGTGGAACATCACCGGCGGCGCCATCGAGCGGCAGCACCAAGGTGCGCGGGCTGCTCCAGGCGGCGGGCAAGGTTTGCATGGCCGTGTCCAGCGCGTCGACCAGTTTTCCGTTCTGTTTTACTTCCAGGCGCAGAGGCCCGGCCCCTGGAGCAAGCGGGAATTCAACGTAGTTCACGCCCGGCTTGGCGGACAGTTTTTCCGTCTTCGGCTGCGCCCCGCCTGAGAGCACGACGTCGAGCGCCTGCTCCTTGCCCGTCTGGTTGAACACGGCCACCGAGGCGCGCGGCGCATCGCCGGCGCGCATCCAGTCGGGCGCCGTCCACTTGGCATAGAAGCTCTTGTCCGACCGCAGATAGGCGGTGCGCTGGCCCACGCGCCCCTGCTCGTCCATCGCGCGGCCCGTGATCCTCCAGCGGGTCAGCGCGTCGGGCATGGTGAAACTCACGCGCGCATTGCCATTGGCGTCGGTTTTCAGCGAGGGCGCCCAGTACGCCGTATCGACATTGTCGCGGCGCGGACGCTCCAGCACCTTGACGCCGCGCTCGTTGTAGTTGTGGCGCGCGGGCGCGCCGGCGGTGCGCCCTTGGGCCATGTCGTAGCTGATGAAAGACAGGCTGGCCGTGGTGCGCACATTGTTGCGGCGCGGATGGTAGAAGAAGTCGCCGATATCCGGCGCGATTTCCGGCTGCAGCACATAGATCATTTCATCGACCACGCCCAGCGCCACCAGGGTGCTCAATGGCTTGCCATCGAGAGTGGCCTTGACGTCCAGCGTCACCTTTTCGCCGGGCTGGTAGACCTCCTTGTCGCTCTTGAACTGCAGCGCGATGCGCGGCTCGATCACTTGCAGGCCGGCGTTCTCGAAGACGAAATCGCCATTGCGCGTATACGCCACCGAGAACGTCATGTTCGGGCCATGCTCCTCCTTGACGGGAATGCGCACGCGCCACTGCCGCGGCGCCACGCGCTTCGCCTGGTACCAGTCGGCGGCGCCGGCCATCAAGCCATATTGTTCCACCTTGTCGCGCTCGAGCGTGAACAGCGCCTGGTCAACCTGGTCCGAGAAAGTGATCAGGGCCTCGGCGGTGTCGCCCGGACGATAGCGGGCGCGGTCCAGCACGATCTCGATGCTGCCCGGCGTGGCCTGCACGCCGTCACCCGACACCCAGTGGCTGGCGGCGGCCAGCAGGTTGCCGCGCTCGTCGCGCAGCGCCAGCTGATACGAGCCCGATGCGGGGAATGTCACGTCCCAGCCCTTGGCGTTTGGATCGAACGCGCCGTCCGTCTTGCTCTGTTTTTCCAGCTGCACCATCTCCCAGCGCACGGGCTTGGCCGCGCCCTGGCCATCGGCCAGCAGGTCGAAATGCACGGCCTGCCCCGGATCGGAAAACTGGCGCGCGGCCTTCAGCTGGTAGCTGCTGCTCGAACGTTCTATCATCAGCTCGCGCGTCGTCTTGACGCGGTAGGCCGCGCCATCGGTGGCCAGCACGGTCAGGATGTAGCGCGAGGGATCGGCGGCGGGCGGCAAGCTGAATTCCACATTGCCGCTGCCGTCGCTCGTCACTTCCTCGGTCTTCAAGGCCACGGGGAACAGGCCGCTGTAACGCAGCTCGCCCTCGACCATGGTGTTTTGCTGGCCGCGCAGCGACAAGGTCATCTTCGCGTTTTTCACCGGCTTGCCATCGGGGTAGCGGAGCGCGATGCTGCCCTTGACCGCCTCGCCCGTCTTGAATTCCGGTTTCGCTGGCTGGACGTTGATTTCAAAGTGCGGCTTGACGTATTCCGCCACGCGGAAGGCCGCGCCATACACGCCATCCTTGTAATTGAAGCGCAGTTCATAGCCGCCGGCGGTGGCTTCCGTCGGCAGGCGGAAGCGCGTGTCGGCGCCCGTGTCGCCGGACAGCTGCAGCGTTTGCGTCAGCAGCGGCGTGCCGTTCGGATTGAGCACGGTCAAGCTCAGCGGTGCGCTGGCGGCCGCCTGCGAGCTACGCGCCGACGTGAATTCGCGGCCCACAAACTTGACGTTGACCTCGTCGCCGGGCCGGTACAGGGGCCGGTCCGTCACCGCATAAATCTTGGTGTTATAGATTTCGCTATCATAGTAAAAATTCTCGGACACGAACACGCCGCCAGCGCGGTCCTGGCCCAGCACATACGTATGCTCCGGGCTGCCGCGCTCGAGCGAGGCGACGCCGTCTGCACCCGTGGTGGCCGACTGCAGCACGCCGGTGCCGTCCGTCCACGCCACGCTGGCGCCGGCCACGGCGGCGCTGTTGTCGCGCCGCGCCGTCCACACCAGCATCTGGCCGGACGAGACCTTGGTGACGGCCACCGTGTCCGACACGAACACCAGGGTGGTGGCGCGGTGTTCGCCGATGATCGCTTCGATCAGGTACAAGCCCGGTTTGCGCTTGCCCAGCGGGATCATCACGTTGCCGGCGCCGGCGACGATGAAGTCGCTGCTCGACCCATCGAGCTTGACGCCTTTCGGCGGCGCGATGGCCTTGGCTTGCCAGATCGGATAGCGGAAGCTGTCGACCAGCTCCATACCCTTGATCGGCTTGTATTGCGGATGGTTGGCAAACACGGTCGGCTTGCGGATCGCGTCATTCGTCGCCAGTTGCGGCTGCTCTTTCGTGACCGCGCGGCGCGCCTCGCCGGAAAACAGCTTGCGCCAGGCCAGGCGCGACTGCTTCCACCAGCTATCCCACAGAAAGCTCAAGGTGTTGGCCAGACCCTCGCCCTGGTAATTGCCTTCCACCTGGATGCGGTGCAAATTGCGCTGTTTCTTCAGGAATTCCATCGGTTCGGGCACGCGGTAGACGACGATGTCGGCGCCCGAATACGCTTCCAGGTTCATGCGCCCCATGTCGCGGCCCGGCACTTCCAGGCGCACGCGCGCTTCATCAAGACTGCCGTAGCTGGCGTCCGACAGCAGGAAGAAGGGCTCGCCCTTGAAGGTGCTGTAGTTGCTGGACTCGCGTTCCTGCGCCGAGGCACCGCCAACGAGCGCCAACGCCAGCAGGCTGGCCAGGAACAGCTTCATGAGAAAAATCGGCCTCATGATAAAAACGCCAGCCGGTACACACCGGCGAAATTCGGATTGTTGACCACAGGTTGCCACCGCGTGTCCTTCCAGCTCGTAAGTTCTTTGATATCGACGGTCCGCAGACCATTGTCGTCGGGGGTGACGGTGCCGGTGTGGTAGGCGATGCGCGCCCCCATCCAGACCATCAGGTGCTGTTCGTCGCCCTGGTCGAAAAACAGCAGGTCGCCGGGCAGCGCCTGGCTGATTTCGCGGGCGATGAAACGGCTGTTGTGCTGCACCAGCGCCAGCGCCGTGACGAAGTGGCCGACCTTGCCGTCCGCCTGTATCCAGCGGTTGCGCAAGGCGGCCTGGTACGCGTCCAGTTCCAGCTCGGGCGGCAGGCGCCGGTCGCTGGCGATACCGTTCGCATGCAGCCACTTCGCGTCATGCACAGTCAGGGCTTCGTTGACGGCAAAGCGCACCAGGCCGGCGCAATCGCGGTGCGTCCAGCGCGGCGACGGGCCCCGTTCGATCTGCGCATTGACGATGCGCAACATCCAGGCCTGGAAGGCGCGGCTCTGGGCCTGCGACAGCTGTACTTGCGGTTCGGCGGCCGCGCGCAGGGCCCGGGCAGGAGGGAAGGCAACGGCGGCAGCCCCGCCAGCCAGCGCGCGCAAGGCGGCACGGCGCGCATGCCACACCGTCATCGCGCAGTCTCCTGCCATTCCAGCGTTTCCCATGACGTGCCGCTGTCTGGCTGCCGCTTGAGCACCATGCGCAGCGGCGGATATTTTTTCAAGGCGTTCAGGCGCGGCACCAGGTGTTCGTTGGCGGCTGCGCGCAAGACCGGTTCGTTATTCGCCGGCAGGGTATCGAAGGCTTCCAGCTGGATCAGGCGGGCCAGCGACGCCGGCGCGATCAGGCCGATGGTGCGCGCGCCATCGGGCAGCAGGTCGCTGGCGGCCGGCGCCTGCTTGCGGCGCACGGCCAGCACCTGGTCCACCAGCTTGCCGTCGGCGGAAAAGACCACCGCATTGCCGGCCACGGCCAGCGCCGGCGTGGACTGGCCCAGGGCCGTGGCGACGCTGCGTTCCCAACGCACGAACTCACCTTTAGCATCCTTGCCGGTGCTCTTGCGCACGGGATCCTTGCCGCCAATGGCCGCCTCGAACAGGCTGCCATACAAGGCGTCATCACCGGCCGGCGCACGACGGGTGGCCACGAACACGGGCGTATGCAGGCGCGAATTGCCGTACCAGCACGCGGCGGCAGGGCCTTGCAAGTGTTCGGCCAGCGGCACCACCGGCGCCGGCGTCTTGTCGCCCAGGCGCTTGAGCACGGGTTGCAGCGCGGTCCAGTCGACCGGCACGCTGAAACAGGCGCTCGGGTTATGCGGCAGCACGGGCCACAGGGCGCTGCTGTCATAGCCGCCGTTCTTCAGCTTGTCCGCATTGAGCAGCACCTTGGACTGCCAGGCACCCTTGCTGAAATCGAAACGCAGCGCTTCGAGCGCGCCAAAGAAGGGCTGGTAGCCGAACGACAGGAAGTCCGCCTTGACGGCGATGCTGTGGCCCTCGGGCGCGGCGGGATCGAGATGGAACTGCGCATGGAAGACATTCTGTCTGGCTGCTTCCGGCGCCAGCAGGCTGGCCACGGTTTTCTCGGCCGTGCCATCGCCATTCTTGCCGCCGGCGCCGCCATACAGCATGCCGGGATGGGACAGGATGACCAGGCGCTGGCCGTGCGCGGCAAACAGCAAGGTACGCTGGTAGGCGTAGCTGAGTGCGTACACGGGCACGGTGTCGCCATCGACGCGCAGGCTGCCGGCCACGCGCATCTGCGTATCCTTCAAGGCGATCTTGCCCGCTTCTTCGAGCAGACGCGTCAACTGGCTGCGCGACACGGCGATGGCGAAGTGTTTGAGCGAGCCGTCGGCATCGCGCCACAAGGCCACTTCCGCCGGCTGGTCCAGCACCATACGCAGCAACTGGTCGCCCCACCCCAGCTCATGTTCGTAGGCGATGCGGCGCAAGCTGCCCTTCAGGCCCAGCCGGTCTTCGCTCTGTTCGTAATAGAACAGGAACTCCTCGCGCAGCACGTCGCGCGCCAACGGCACCGTCAACAGGTCGCGCGGCAAGGCCGACAGGCTTTTCGTCCGGACCAGCGCGTCGGGCCGCGACAAATCGAGCTTCAGGCCGTTGACCGGCCCCATCGCGCCCCAGCCGAAGACCCGGTAGCCGACCAGCGCGGCCGCCACCAGCGCCACCCCGGCCAGCGCCCCGACCAGGACTTTTTTATTGAGTACTTTTTTCGCCAGCACCGTGTATCCCTTTTTACCCTGCCATAGCATTGACAAGTTAGTAATTATTGACAAATGGTAACATGGCATTTGTGGCCGCAGCGCACAGCTGACGCGACAGCGTAAAATAGCGGTTTCGCCGTTTCAATCGCCTCCCATGACCATCCTGCTCTCCACCCTGAACGCCCGCTACACCCACGCCTCGCTGGGATTGCGCTATTTGCTGGCCAATATGGGGCCGCTGCAGGCGCAGACGCGGCTGCAGGAATTCGTCATCGGCACGAAAACCACGGAACTGGTCGAGCGCATCCTCCTCAACAAGCCGCGCATCATCGGTTTTGGCGTATATATATGGAACGTCGAGGAAACGACGAAGCTGGTGGCCATGCTCAAGCGCGTGGCGCCCGAAGTCGTCATCGTGCTGGGCGGGCCGGAAGTGTCGCATGAAGCGGGCGAGCAAGAGATCGTCAAGCTGGCCGACTACCTGATCACGGGCTGGGGCGACGTCACCTTCCCCAAGCTGTGCGGCGAGATCCTCAACGGGCCCAAACCGCTGATGAAGATCCATGCCGGCGTGCAAGCCCCGCTGGCGGAACTGCAACTGCCCTACTCCTTGTATACGGACGACGATATCCGCCACCGCACAATCTATGTGGAAGCGTCGCGCGGCTGCCCGTTCAAGTGCGAATTCTGCCTGTCGGCGCTGGACAAGACGGCCTGGCCCTTCGCCCTGGAGAACTTCCTGGCCGAGATGGAGTCCCTGCATGCGCGCGGCGCCCGCCTGTTCAAGTTCGTCGACCGCACCTTCAACCTGAATATCAAGACCAGTCTGAAGATCATGCAGTTCTTTCTGGACAAGATCGAAGCGAATCCGGACGATCCCATCTACGCCCACTTCGAACTGGTGCCCGACCACTTGCCCGATGCCCTGAAAGAAGGCATCAGCAAATTTCCGCCCGGCGCGCTGCAGTTCGAGATCGGCATCCAGAGCTTCAATCCGGAGGTGCAGTCGCTGGTCAGCCGCAAGCAGGACAATCAAAAGGCGGCCGACAACATCCGCTGGCTGTGCGAAGAATCGAATGCCCACCTGCACGTGGACTTGATCGCCGGCTTGCCGGGCGAGGATGAAGCGAGCTTCGCGGCCGGCTTCAACAAGCTGGTGGCCCTGAAACCGCATGAAATCCAGTTCGGCATCCTGAAGCGGCTGCGCGGCACGCCCATCATCCGCCATACGGAAAACTATGGCATGGTGTTCGACCCGCACCCGCCGTACACCATCCTGGCGAATAAACAGCTCGATTTCATGAGCATGCAGCGCCTGGTGCGCTTCGCCCGCTACTGGGACCTGGTGGCCAACTCGGGCCGCTTCGCCAATACGGTGCAATGGATGCTCGGTGATGCGCCGTTTGAAAACTTCATGGATTTTTCGAACTGGCTGTACGCCCACACGGACGCCACGCACCGCATCGCCATGGAGCGCCTGGCCAAGCTGGTGGCGCAATGGCTGCAAACGCGCGGCATGAGCGCGCTTGAAGCCAATGCCCTGCTGGCCAGCGACTATGCGGGCGGCGCGCAGGCTGCTGCGCAGGCCAAGACAAGCGAAGTAAGTACTAACAACACCAAGGTGCGCCCGGACGTCGCCCTGCCGCAGCGGCAGGCGCGCCACCTGGCGTCCTGACAGGCCGGCGATTGAACAGCGGTGGCGGTCTGCGCCATTCTCCCTTAAACTGGCACGATGCCGACTGTACAATCGCCGAAACTGACCCTCTCCCAGACCAGCTCCCAACAGGGAGCCCTTGTCACTGCCAGCGGCACCTGGCAGGTGCACGCGCTGGCGCATGACAATGCCATCAAGGCCATCGACGCCCAGCTCAAGCCCTTGCAGGGCGATGCGAAGGCGCAGTGGGACCTGTCGGCCATCGACAGCATGGACCATATCGGTGCCCAGCTGTTCTGGAATGCCTGGGGCAAGCAGCGTCCCGCGCAGCTGACCCTGGCGCCTTCGCAGGAAGAGTTTTTCAGGCGCATCGAAGAAACGGGCCCGTTGGAAACGCCGCCCTCGCGCGCCAACCGCCTCACGCCCGTGATGAAGCTGGGCATGGCCATCCTGCTGTTTTTCGAGCATTTGAAGGGGTTTATCGCCCTCGTGGGCCAGGTGACGCAGGATATCGGCCGCTTCGCGCGCCATCCGATGCGCGGGCCATGGCGTGAAATTTCCGCCAATATCTTCCATGCGGGCTTCCAGGCGCTGGGCATCACGGCCCTTGTCGGCTTTCTGATCGGCGTGGTGCTGTCCTACCTGTCCGCGCAGCAGCTGCGCGCGTTTGGCGGCGACATCTACCTGGTCAACCTGCTGGGCATGAGCATCATCCGCGAACTGGGGCCGTTACTGGCCGCCATCCTCGTGGCGGGCCGCTCGGGTTCGTCCATCACGGCCCAACTGGGCGTCATGCGCGTGACCGAAGAGCTCGACGCCATGCTGGTGATGGGCATTTCGCACGGTTTCCGATTGATCATGCCGAAAGTGCTGGCCCTGGCCATTTCCATGCCCCTGCTCGTCATCTGGACGGACACGGCCGCGCTGATCGGCGGCATGGTGGCGGCCAAGGTGGAACTGAACCTGTCGGCGCGCTACTTCATCCAGAAGCTGCCGGACGCCGTGCCGCTGGCCAATTACATGATCGGCCTGGGCAAGGGCGTGATTTTCGGCATGCTGATCGCGCTGGTCTCCTGCCACTTCGGCCTGCGCATCAAGGCCAACACGGAAAGCCTGGGGCGCGGCACCACCACCGCCGTCGTCACGGCCATCACGGTCGTGATCCTGGCCGACGCCGTGTTCGCCATCGTCTTCAATGGAGTGGGCTACTGATGGCGGACGATACCAATATCGCTTGCGGCACCGGCAAGGAAGGCCAGTTCAACCTGCATGGCGACGCGCCCGTGGTGGACATCACCAACCTGTGGACCAAGTTCGGCCGCACCGTCGTGCACCAGGACTTGAACCTGGAAATCGAACGGGGCGAAATCCTCTCCATCGTGGGCGGCTCCGGCACGGGCAAGACGGTGCTGCTGCGCCAGATGCTGGGCCTGGAACATCCGGCCCGCGGCTGCGTCAAGGTCTTCGGCGAAGATATCAACCAGGCAAGTTCCGACCAGCTGCAGCAATTGCGCAACCACTGGGGCATGCTGTTCCAGCAAGGCGCCCTGTATTCGGCCCTGACCGTATTCGACAACGTGGCCCAGCCCATGCGCGAATTGCGCGTGCTGCCCGAAGCCCTGGTGCACGACGCGGTACTATTGAAGATGAATATGGTGGGCCTGGGCCCGGAACATGCGCTGAAGATGCCGTCGGACTTGTCGGGCGGCATGATCAAGCGCGTGGCGCTGGCGCGCGCCCTGGCGCTGGAACCGAAACTATTATTCCTCGACGAACCCACGGCGGGCCTGGATCCGGACCTGTCGGAAAGTTTTGTCGCCCTGATCCAGTCGCTGCACCGCGAACTGGGCTTGACGGTGGTGATGGTCACGCATGACCTCGACACTTTGTTCGCCCTGTCCACGCGCATCGCCGTGCTGGCGGAAAAACACGTGATCGCCATCGGCCCCACGCGCGAGGTGATCGAAGTCGACCACCCGTTCATCAAGCAATTTTTCCTCGGCGACCGCGGCAAGCGCGCGCTGGCCGTCCTCGATGAGAAACAGGCGGCGGCGGACAATGCGGCGCAGCCGGGCGACGACGCCGGCACAGACAAGAAAGCGGAGAAGTAATGGAAAACAGATCACATGCCCTGATGACGGGATTTTTTACACTCACCCTGCTGGTGGCCGCCATCCTGTTCGGCGTCTGGTTCAACCGCGACCGCGTGGAACGGGTGCCGTACCTGCTCGCCACCACCCTGTCCGTGCCGGGCCTGAACCCGCAGGCCACCGTGCGCTACCGGGGCCTGGAAGTGGGCAAGGTCGACGCCATCGACTTCGATACGCAAAAGGCGGGACAAATCCTCGTGCATATCAGCGTGGCGCCCGACACGCCCGTCACCAACACTACCTTTGCTACCCTGGGCTACCAGGGCGTGACGGGCATCGCCTACATCCAGCTCGACGACGAGCACGTCGGCTCCAAGTTGCTGGGCACCAGCAAGGACAAGCCCTCGCTGATTCCCCTGCGCGCCGGCTTGCTCGACCAGCTGGAAAAGCGCGGCAAGCGCATCCTCGACCAGGCCGAACAGATCACCAACAAGGTCAACAACCTGCTCAGCCCCGACAACCAGGCGGCCATGCTGGGCGCCTTCAATGAAGTGGGCAAGGCAGCCAAGGCCTTTGGCGCCATTCCGCAGCAGCTGGAGCCGACCCTGACGCAATTGCCGCAATTGACGGAACAAACGCGGCAAACCTTGACGGCCGTCAGTACGGCCAGCAAGAACGTGTCGGATCTGACGGCCACGTGGAAAAAGCTGGGCAACGATATCCAGGCGCCCGGCGGCGTGCTCGACAAGGTCAATGGCACGGTCGACCGGGTCGGCAATTCGGTGGAAACGGTGGCGAATGGCGTGTCGCTGGAAGTCTTGCCACAGGTAATCGAGCTGAGCGGCGAGGCCCGCTCCTCGATGCGCGCCCTGAAAACCACCATGAGCACGCTCAATGAACAGCCGCAGAGCATCTTGTTCGGCGCCCCAGACATCCCGCCCGGCCCGGGCGAGCCCGGTTTTTCGGCGCCGGGCAAATAAGGAGAACGCAACATGCATAGCCCCCGCAATCTCACCGTACTCATCCTGGCCAGCGCTATCCTGCTGGGCGGCTGCGCCAGCCGCGGCCCCGTCCCCACGTTCTATGATTTCGGCCCGGCCGCGCCGCCGGCAGCGGCACAGGCGTCCACGCCCGCCGTGCCCGTGCTGGTGATCGCCGACGCCAACGGCCCGTCCTGGCTCGACAGCCAACGCATGTATTACCGCTTGCTGTACGCCGATGCGCAGCAATCGCGTCCGTATGCCTACAACCGCTGGAACACGCCGCCGCTGCAACTGCTGAGCCAGCGCCTGAAAACGCGCGTGGCGCAAAGCGGCGTGAAAGTCCTGTCGACCACGGACGCGGCCGCCGGCATTCCCCTGCTGCGCATCGACGTCGATGATTTTTCGCAAGCTTTCGATACGCAGACGCGCAGCAGCGGCCATGTATCGCTGCGCGCTTCGCTGTTCCGCGGCCACCGACTGATCGACCAGAAAACCTTCAGCCGCAGCGGCCCGGCCGGCAGCGCCGACGCGCAAGGGGGCGCGCAAGCGCTGGCGGCCGCATCGGATGCCATCGCCGCCGACCTGCTCACCTGGCTGGGTACGCTGACCATCCCGAAAGAGTGACCGCAGCACGATGACCGACCCCGCAGCCCCCGCCAGCCCGCCAGCGCCCCTGCCGCCCGTACGCTCGTCGCCCGTGTCGCGCGCAACCCTGCTCGCCTACGTCTTCCTGATCGTGTACGCCAGCTGGTTCCCGTTTACGGGCTGGCACAGCAATGGCCTGTCGCCGCTGACTTTCCTGGAAAACACGCGCATGCCCCGCTACTGGACGGGCTTTGACGTGGGCATCAACGTCGTCGGCTACATCCCGCTGGGCGCCTTGATCGTGTATTCGCTGTTTCCACGCATCACGGGTTTCTTTGCCGTCATCGTCGCCAGCCTGTGCGGCATGTTAATTTCCGGCAGCATGGAAGCCGTGCAAACGTATTTGCCCAGCCGCGTATCGTCGAATCTGGACTTTTATACGAATTCGGCCGGCTGCTTCATCGGCTCCGTCATCGGCGCCTTGACGGCGCGCAAGCTGCTCGACCATAGCCATTTGTACCGCCTGCGCCAGCGCTGGTTTGCCCAGCATGCCAGCCAGGGCCTGGTGCTGGTGGCCCTGTGGCCGCTGGCGCAGATCTATCCGCAAGGCTATCTGTTCGGCCTGGGCCAGTTGCTGCCCATCCTGTCGGACTGGCTGTCGCAGCTGATCGGCATGGACATCGACCTGGCCGCGTATCTGCGTCCCGACGTGATCTTGACGGTCGAACAATACTGGCTATCGGAAACCATCATCACGGCTTGCGGCATGACGGGCGCCGTGCTCACCTTGCTGTGCCTGCTGCGCCGCGCCGCGCCCCGCGCCGTGCTGATGCTGATGCTGATCGCCGCCGCCCTGACCGTGCGCTCGATGGCCAGCGCACTGCTGTTTTCACCGGAAAACGCCTTCGTCTGGATCACGCCGGGCGCCCAGGGCGGCTTCTTGATCGGCCTGATCATGCTCGGTGGCCTGGCGTTCGCGCCGCACGTGGCGCAGCGCCGCATCGCGGCCGCCACCTTGCTGCTGAGCCTGGTGATGGTGAATACGACGCCGATCAACCCGTACTTCATGTCAACCTTGCAAGGCTGGGTACAAGGCAAGTTTCTTAACTTCAACGGCGCGGCGCAATTCCTCGCCTTGCTGTGGCCGTTCATGGCCCTGTGGTTCCTGTGCCTGCCCTCGCACCGGCTGAACCGGCAGGATGACGTGCAGCGCCAGCGTCGCGAAGACCACCCATAAGCGTTATCATGGCGCATTGATGAATCAGCAGGAGCATAGTATGAGCGACGCACCGTATTTTGAACGCCACGTTTTTTTCTGCATGAATAAACGTGAAGACGGCCGCAACAGTTGCGGCGACCATGGCGCGGAAGCGGCGCAAAAGCATTGCAAGCGCCGCATCAAGGAGCTCGACATGAATGGCGCGGGCAAGATCCGCATCAACCAGGCCGGCTGCATGGACCGCTGCGAGGAAGGCCCGCTGCTGGTGATCTACCCGGAAGCGACCTGGTACACCTACGTCGACACCAGCGATATCGATGAAATCATCGATACGCATCTGGTGGGCGGCAAGGTGGTCGAACGCCTGAAAATCTAAGCCGCATATTTAATCCTAATTTAAGCCTACGCCACCAGTATGAGCATCATGAACAGAAACTCGGAAAAATTTATCCTCGCCGGTCATGCAGGCAGCATGGAAGGCTTGCTCGATTTCCCGGCAGACACCCCGCGCGGCATCGCCCTTGTGGCCCATCCGCATCCGCTGTATGGCGGCACGATGGATAACAAGGTCACGCAAACCCTGGCGCGCGCGTTTGTCGCCCTCGGTTACGTGGTGGCGCGCATCAACTTCCGCGGCGTCGGCGCTTCCGAAGGCGTGCATGACCATGGCGCGGGCGAGACGGACGACATGCAATTGCTGTATGAACACATGCGCAGCCTGTATCCGGGCTTGCCCGTGGCCTTGTCCGGCTTCTCGTTCGGCACCTTCGTGCAATCGAAGCTGCAGGAACGCCTGGCTGCCGCCGGCACGCCCGTCGAGCGCCTGGCGCTGATCGGCAGCGCGGCCGGCAAGTGGGCCATGGCGGACATTCCCGCCGACACCATCTTGATCCATGGCGAACTGGACGACACGATTCCCCTGTCCGCCGTCTTCGACTGGGCCCGTCCACAAGACATTCCCGTGATCGTGATCCCCGGCGCCGACCACTTTTTCCACCGCAAGCTCAATCACATCAAGAACCTCGTGATTGCGCTGTGGCATGGTGACAAACCCGCAATCGCAGCGGATGATCATTGAAGTGTGGGCTTACTAGCGCCTGCACGGCTATAATTGATCCGTTTTTTCCACGCGGCCATGCAAGTAGCAACAGCATGGCCCTCAGCCTTCATCTTTTTCTCGCAGACCAGCCCCATGAAAAAACTTTTAGCGGCACTGGCCTCCAGTGTATTTTTCTTTTCCGCCGCCTACGCCCAGAGCGTTCCCGCCCCGACCATCGCCGCCAAGTCCTGGCTGTTGCTTGACGCCACCAGTGGCCAGATCATTGCTTCGCAAGATCCGGACGCGCGCATCGAGCCGGCATCGTTGACCAAGATCATGACGGCTTACCTGACGTTTGCCGCCATCCGCGAAAAGAAACTGGCGCTGGACCAGAAAGTGAACGTGTCCGTGCGCGCATGGAAAGTCGATTCGAGCAGCTCGAAGATGTTCATCGACCCGGCTACCCCTGTCTCGATCGATGACTTGCTGCACGGCCTGATGATTCAATCGGGTAACGACGCCGCCGTGGCGCTGGCTGAAGCCGTTGCCGGCGATGAAGGCACTTTCGTCGTGCTGATGAACCGCGAAGCCCAGCGCATGGGTCTGAAAAACACGCGTTTTGCCAATCCGCATGGCTTGCCTAGCCCCGATAACTATTCCACGGCGCAAGACCTGTCCGTGCTGGCCAAGCGCGTGATCGCCGATTACCCGGAATTCTACAAAATCGATTCCATCAAAAGCTTTACGTACAACAAGATCACCCAGCCTAACCGCAACCGCCTGCTGTGGCTGGACCCAACCGTCGATGGCATGAAGACGGGCCACACGGAAGCGGCCGGCTATTGCATGATCGCCTCGGCCCGCCGTCCAGGCGGCACCGGTGAGCGCCGCCTGATCTCCGTGGTGCTGGGCACCACCTCCGACCAGGCCCGTACGCAGGAAAGCCAGAAGCTGCTGAACTGGGGCTTCCAGAACTTCGATACGGTCAAGCTGTACTCGAAAGGCCAGGCCGTGGCCACGCCGGAAGTGTGGAAGGGCTCGAAAGGCACCGTGAAAATCGGTTTCGCCCGCGACGTGCTCGTCACCGTACCCAAAGGCACGGCTGCCAAGATGAAACCTGTGCTGGAACGCAAGGACCCGCTGGTCGCGCCATTGGCCGAGAACGCCCCTGTCGGCAAGCTGAAAATGATGGTCGACGACAAGGTCCTGCTGGAACTGCCGGTCGTGGCGCTGGAAACCATCAACCAGGCCACGATCTTCGGCCGCGCCTGGGATTCGATGCGCCTGTGGCTGAAATAAGCAGTTAGCCCCCCATAAAAAATGCCCGCAATCTCTGCGGGCATTTTTTTCGTCCATGCAACTTACTTCTGCGGCGCATCCTTCAGGTGCGGCTTGCGCGCCATTGGCGGGAAAGTGCCGTGGCGGCCCGCCGCAAACGTCGCTTCCGTCTGCGACGCTGCCACCGGCACGGACACCTTGCGCACCTTGGCCACCTGCGCCGCCGTCACCGGCGTGCCGCGGTTGCCCCAGCTGGTCTGGATGAACGTCACCACCTGCGCAGTCTGCTCGTCATTAAAAATGTCGGCATACGGCGCCATCGTCAGCGCCGACGGCGCCGTGCGCGTGGCGGGCACGGCGCCGCCCGACAGCACGATGTTGATGGCCGACGTGGGATCGTTCGTCTGCAGCACGGCATTGCCGGCCAGCGCAGGGAAAGCCTTGTCGTAGCCCTTGCCGTCGGAACGGTGGCAGCCGGCGCAACGGTCCAGGTACAACTGCGCGCCCGTGGAACTGACGATACCGCTGAACAACTGCTTGCCCAGCTTGTCGTCGGCGACAAACGCGGGCGTGGCCGGATTCGATGGCGGCAGGGATTTCAGGTATTTCGCCATCGCCGCCAGGTCGCCATCCGTCATGTGCTGCATGGAATGGGCCACCACGTCGTTCATGGCGCCAAACGAGGCCGTATGGCTGTTGCGGCCCGTTTTCAGGAATTCGGCGATTTCCGCCGCGCTCCAGCGCGCCAAGCCGCCGCCATGTTCATTGCGCAAGGAAGGCACGGACCAGCCGTCGATCACGCCCCCGCCCGCCAGGAACGTCGTGTTGCCCGCGTCCGTCAGCGATTTTTCCTGCATGCCCACGCCGCGCGCCGTATGGCAGGCGCCGCAGTGGCCCAGGCCCTGCACCAGGTAGGCGCCGCGCAGCAATTGCGCGTCGCCCGTCGCCGGCGTTTTATACGGTTGCGGCGTGGGGGCGAAGGCCCAGCGCCAGATGGTCAGCGGGAAACGCATCGACAGCGGCCATGGAATATCGGCCGCCTTGTTCGGCGTCGGGTCGGCCTTCACGCCATGCATGAAGTAGGCGTACAGCGCCTGCATGTCCGCTTCGCTCAGGCGCGAATATGAGGGATAGGGCATGGCCGGATACACGGTGTAGCCGTGCTTGGTCACGCCGGTGCGCATCAGCTTGTCGAAATCGGCAAAGCTCCAGTCGCCGATGCCAGCCTTCTTGTCCGGCGTGATATTCGTGGAATACACTTTGCCGATCGGCGTTTCCATGCCCAGGCCGCCCGCGAACGGCTGGCCCTTCGTGCCGGCCGTATGGCAGGCGATGCAGTCGCCGGCGCGGGCCAGGTATTCGCCCTGGCGTATCAGCTGGGCGTTCGGGACGGTGGCGCTGGCTGCGCTGGCGGACCAGGCGATGCCGGGGGTACTGGAGGCGAGCGCCAGCAGCAGTGCGCCCACTGTTTGGGTGAATGTGTTGTTCATCTTCTTGTTCTTTATCAAGCGACCAGGGGACGGGGATCTTTCAGGTATTGCTCGCGGATGGCCTTGGCCGACCAGTAGGTCAGCGCGCAGGCGAGGCCCGTCGGGTTGTAGCCGATGCCGACCGGGAACACGCTGGAACCGACGGCAAACACGTTGTGCACGTCCCAGCTCTGCAGGTAGCGATTGACGACGCTGGTCTTGCGGTCCGCGCCCATGGCCGTACCGCCCGCCCAGTGGGTGGTCTGGTAGTTGCGCAAGTCGAGGTGGTCGCCCACGCTCTTGACGGACACCTTGATCGATTCCGGATTCATGGCCTCGGCCACCTTCATCATCTTGTCCGTGACGAAACGGCTCATCTTGATGTCGTTTTCCTTCCAGTCGAAGGTAAAGCGCAGCAATTGCTGGCCATATTTGTCCGTGTAGGTCGGATCGAGGTCGACGTAGCAGTCGCGATACGTCATGTTGGCGCCGTGACAGTCAAACGAGACCGTGTTCAGATAGCTCTTCTTGACGGCCTTTTTCCAGGCCGAGCCCCAGGCGGGCGTGCCGTCCGGCGTGGCGATGCCGGAAATCGGCTTCGAGCCGGCCGGGTTGCACCAGGCGGGCGAGCCGCCCACAAAACCCAGCGGGCCATGGTCGAAGTTGTCGCCATTCCAGTCATCGAGCGCGACGCCGGTGCCGCCGGCGCCGATGAAGGGGTTGGTGTTCGTGTCTTCCTTGAAGAAGGTCTGGATGGTAGACATCATCTGGTAGGCGATGTTGCGTCCCACCACGCCTTCATTGCTGACGGGGTCATACGGCTTGCCGATGCCCGACAACAGGAACAGGTGCGCATTGTTGTAGGCAAAGGCGCTGGCGATGACCAGGTCGGCCGGCTGCTCGACGGCCTTGCCGTCCGCATTGATGTAGGTCACGCCGGTCGCGCGTTTCTTGCTGCCGTCGAGGTTGATGCGCACGACGTTGCAGTTGGCGCGCAATTCAAAGTTCGCCACCATGCGCAGGGCCGGCATGATGTTGACGTTGGGCGAAGCCTTGGAATAGTTGTAGCAGGCGTAGCCGGAACAGAAACCGCAGAAGTTGCACGGTCCCATCTGGCAGCCATACGGATTCGTGTACGGACCGGACGCGTTCGACGACGCATTGACGAACGGGTGGTAGCCGACGGCCTTGGCCGCGCGGCGGAACAGTTCGGCCGTGTACGGCACTTTTTGCGGCGCCAGCGCGTAATTGTCGGAGCGGTCGCCCTCGAACACATTGCCGTCGCCGACGACGATGCCGTTGACCTTATATGCCTGGCCCGAGGTGCCGAAGACTTTTTCCACAAAATCGAAGTGCGGCTCCAGCTCGGCGTAGGTCACGCCAAAGTCCTGGATCGTCATGCCTTCGGGGATGAATTTCTTGCCGTAACGGCGTTCGTAATGGCTGCGGATCTGCAGCTCTTCCGGCAAGACGCGCCAGTGCATGCCCGACCAGTGCAAGCCCGCGCCACCCACGCCCGTGCCGGGCTTGAAGGCGCCGATCTGGCGGTACGGCACGGCCACGCCCGTGATGCTGTGGCGGAAGGTGAACGTGCTCTTCGACATATCCTGGAACAGCTTGCTGCGCTGGATATAGGTCAGCTCGTCGAGGGTCTTCGGATAGGCGCCGTCGGGATAGGTGTCGCGGTACTCGCCGCGTTCCAGCGCGACCACGTTCAGGCCCGCTTCCGTCATTTCCTTGGCCATGATGGCGCCGGTCCAGCCGAAGCCGACAATCACGGCATCGACGGGCTTCATTTTTACATCTGGTTTGATATCACTCATGATGGTTTTTCTTTTTCTTTGATCTGCTACAAAAAGTCTTATGCGATAGAAACAGGGGGCAGCGGGTATTTCTTGCCATACTGCTCCACCCAATCCATGTAGTCGGCGCGCGCGCCGGGGAAACCCACCATCTTCCAGGCCAGCATGTCCTTGTTACCGCCGTGCACGGGGTCGCAAAAGTAGCCTTCACGCGTGTTCTGCAGCAACTGGTTGAAGAAGACCTTGGCCGGCACTTCGCCGATGTCCAGGCTTCCCTTTTGCAATTGCGTGATGACGGCATCGCGCTCGGCCGCACTCAGCTGCACGAAAGGCTTGCCCGACTGTTTATGCACGGCCGCGTTCACGCCGGCCAGGGCGCTCTTGTACAGCTCGCGCGGCGCCATGTGGAACTGGTAGCCGAACTGTTCAATCGAGGGCACGAACGGCCCCTGCATGTACCACAGCGCGCCATACGCGTAAGGCGTGTTCATCTGCGCGTCGATGAATTCATGCGCGCCCGATTCCAGCGCGCCCGGCCCTTCGCCGTCGGCCGGGATCAGCCGGTCGACCAGTGCGCTCAATGTGGCCCACTCAGTGGCGTCGAAAAAGCGCGGTTTGTAGGCAGGCTGGACCTTGGAGACGGCCATGGCCAGGCCGCCGCCGGCACCGGCCAGCAAGGCCACGGCGGGCGCGGCGCCGACGGCCTTGCGCAGGAAGTTACGCCGATGGGGCGAAATCCCGATGATTTTCATAGGTTTTCCTCAGGCGGCACGAGCCGCCACAGTGATGGATGTGGGAGTCAGACAGAAAATGCGGGCACGCGCCGCGGAAAGTGCAGAGTTCACGTTGGAAAGACTGGGATATCGCGGCGCTCCACCGTCAATCTCTTGGTTAGTTGACCAACATGATTGACAAGCAGTTGCTTTGCATTTACGGTGCGCATCGTACCATAATTAAAAGAAACATTCAGAGACAGGCCAGACGTGATTAAAAAAGAGGCAGCGGCGCGGGGGCGCCCGCGCAAGGCGGGCGTGGAAGATGCGGTACTGGAAGCGATCGTCATGCTGGTGCGCCAGCATGGGCTCGACGCCGTGACGATACAGATGGTGGCCGACGCTGCCGGCGTGGGGCGCCAGACGATCTACCGGCGCTGGCCGCGCCGCGAAGACATGCTGCTCGACGCGCTCGTCAAGCGCACGGCGGAAAAGCTGCAGCGCGCGCTAGACATGCCGGACGGCCAGGAAATCGAAGCGATCTGCGCGCGCATCTTCGACAACCTGAACGCGGATGGCCGCTTCACCTGCGATCTGCTGGTGTTGATCCACAATGATGCGGCGGCGCAACTGCGCTTTCGCGAGCAGATCGTCGCGCCGTGGATCAGCCTGGTGGTGCAGCGCCTGGTCAACATCGGCGTGCGCGCCGACCTCGACCTGCGCCTGTTCGCCTTCATGCTGCAATCGGCGCTGGTGTACCAGATGCAACTGGGCGGCCAGCTCGACGCTGCCCTGCAGGAGCGTTGCTGCCGCTTTATCCGCAGCATGCTGTAGCACTGGATATAATCGTGGCATCACCTTTTTCGCCACCACCAGAAAGCCAGCCCATGAGCCATGTATTTCCCGCCAGCCTGCAAGCGCCACGCAGCCGTTTAAGCAGCAACGGTCCAGAACTGTCGCGCATCGTCGCCGGCATGTGGCGCATCGGCGAGTGGAATATGTCGGCGCAGCAGCGCCTGGCCTTCATCGAGCAATGCCTGGCGCTGGGCGTGACCAGCTTCGACCATGCCGATATCTATGGCGACTACAGCGCCGAAGGCCTGTTCGGCGAAGCGCTGGCCCTGCAGCCGGGCTTGCGCAACAAGATGGAACTGGTCAGCAAATGCGGCATCAAGCTGCTGTCGCCGCACCGTCCCGGCCATGCCATCCAGCATTACGACACGAGCGCGGCGCACATCACCAGTTCCGTGGAGCACACCTTGCGCCAGTTGCACACGGACCGCCTGGACTTGCTGCTGATCCACCGTCCCGACCCGCTGATGGATTTCGACGAGATCGCCGGCGCATTTACCCAGCTCAAGCAGGCGGGCAAGGTGCTGCACTTTGGCGTGTCGAATTTCAGCCGCCACCAGTTCGAGTGCCTGCACCGGCGCTTCCCGCTGGTGACGAACCAGGTGGAATTTTCGCCGCTGCACGTGGCGCCCCTGTTCGACGAAACCTTCGACGGCTTGCAGGACGTGGGGGTAGCGCCGATGATCTGGTCGCCGCTGGCCGGTGGCCGCCTGTTCCAGGGCGGCGACGCGAATGTGGAGAACTTGCGCAATGTCATCAAGCAGATCGCGGACCAGTTGCAGCGTCCGTTTGCCAGCGTGGTTTTTGCCTGGATCATGCAATTGCCATGCCGCCCCCTGCCGCTGACGGGCACGGGCCGCATCGAGGCCGTGGGCGTGGCCGTGGAGGGCACGCAATTTTCTCTCAGCCGCAGCGACTGGTTCGCCATCCTGCGCGCCGCGCGCGGGCACGAGGTGGCTTAGACTTTAATCGATTTCGTCGGGGTCGTTGAAAACCTGCGGCAGCGCAATCCCGCGCCAGCCCAGGTACCACGCCAGGTTGAGCAGCAGGGTGGCGGCGATGTAGACGGCGAAGAACAGCGCAAAGAAGCTGGTCTTCAGCCACGCCAGCAGGGCGATGGCCACGATCAGCACCAGCAGCGCGGCCAGGCTTTTCTTTTGCTTGGAGCTGGGGAAGCGCAGGGTCGACACCATCAGGCTGCCCACGCCGACGAGCAGCAGCATCAGCAGATAGCTGTGCAGCATGGAATCGATGGGCGCCGGCCAGGCCACCACGACGGCCGCCACGCAAGCGGCCCCGGCCGTGATCGGCATGCCGACGAAATACAGGGGATCCGTACGCCCCACGTTCACATTGAAGCGCGCCAGGCGCATGGCGCCGCACGCGACAAAGAAGAAGCTGGCCATGCCGCCAAAGCGCAGCAGCAGCGGATCGTGCACGCCCATCTGCACAAAACCGTAGCAATACAGCAGGACGGCAGGGGCGCAGCCGAAATTCATCACGTCGGCGATGGAATCGAGCTGCACGCCGAACTGCGAACTGGTGTTCGTCAGGCGCGCCACATAGCCGTCGAGCGCGTCGAACACGCCGGCCAGCACCAGCAGCGCCGCCGCCAGGCGGTAGGCATCCGCGTCGCCGACAGTCGCGTTATCGACGGAAATGACGATGCTGGCAAAACCGCAGGCTATCGAAAGCAAAGTCACCATGCTGGGCAAGGCGTACTTGGCGCGCTGCAGGCGCGACTTGGGCAATGTGTTCAAATTTGTGGGCAATCAAAGAAATCGGAAATGAGGCAACACAGCGGCAAACGCTGCACTATGCTCATTCTACCCTGCGTCGCCACGACACCGTCTGCGCACGAGCACGCAGCATATCTTTTCATGGATGCTCTACGGCAGATCAAAATACCTTAGAATCGTTTTACCGGGCAATATGGCGCCCCCCACCAGACAGGAGTCAGCTTGATTGCCTCGTTATCGCGTTGGACACACAGCCTTCCCACCCTCCTGATCGTTGCACTGCTGAGCGCCTGCGGCGGCGGCGGTGACAGCGGTGGCAATACGTCGCTGAGCTCCTCGACATCGGCGCGACAGTTGACCGAGGAGCCGGGCGCCCCGGCCCTCAGCAACAATATCGCCACGGATGGTTTCAACTGGATCAATTACCGACGCGGCCAGATCGGCCTGGCGCCGCTGGTGCGCAATAGCCTGATCGACAACGCGGCACTCGGCCACTCCAACTATCTGAACAGCAATAGCGTGGTGGTGCACAATCAAGTGAAAGGCAAGCCCGGCTTTACCGGTGAAACACTGTATGACCGCCTGAGCGTCTCGGGCTATGGCGTCACCTCCGTCTGGGGCGAAGTCATCGCGGGCATGGCGACCAACTCCGGTTTCTACATGGCTGAAAACCTGATCACGGCCGTGTATCACCGCTTCCTCATCTTTGAACCGGTCTTCAAGGAAGGCGGCGCCGGTGCGGCCGTCAACAACAGCGGCTATGCCTATTTCACCACCGACCTTGCGGGCAACAGCCGCTACGGCCCCGGCTTGCCGGCTGGACAAATCATCAACTACCCTTTCAACGGACAGCTCAAGGTCGCCACCAGTTTCTCCAGCGATGAAGAGGAGCCCGATCCCGTGCCCGCGCAGGACGTGGTCGGCTACCCGATCAGCGTTCATGCGAATTTCGACGCCACCCTCAGCGTGACGCGATTCACCGTGCGCCAGCGCGGCGCCGCTGCGGACCTGACGGTACGCCTGCTCAGCAAGGAGACCGATGCCATCAATACATCGCGTTCGGTGGCCGCCATCATCCCGCTGGCACCGCTGCTGGCGAACACGGCCTATGACGTGAGTTTCATCGGCAAAGTCAATGGCGCGGACGTCACGCGCACCTGGTCATTCACGACGCGCTAGCGATGGCACTGGCTGCCAAGCGGGCGCAGCGTCGAGCACGACTGGATGTAGAATAGCTGTTCCTGCTTTACGGCAATTGACAAGTTTTCGGGCGCTCCGCACAGCATGCTGAAACCACACGCCACTTGCGATGATGATGCCGCCCTCGCGGCATCCGACATGGTCCGGATTCTCGATGTCGAGAACGGACTGGGCCGCATCATGGGCGACCGCATCCTGTACCTGAAAATCCTGCGCCGCTTCCTGCATGACCACGGCACCACGCCGTGCCAGATCCGCGCCGAATTCGACACGGGCAATTATGCTTCCGCGCGCCTGAAGGCGCATACCCTGAAGGGCGCCGCCGGCATGATCGGTGCGCACCATGTCCACAGCCTGTCGGCAACCCTGGAGTCGGCACTGCGCGCGCAGGCGCCCGAGCTGGCACAGCAGATGCTGCAGCTGGAACTGGCGCAGGATCAATTGCTCGGCGCGGTCAGCAGCATGCTGGGCACGCCGGAGGCAACCCACACGGCGGCGCAGGACGTGGCCCCCGATCCGGCCGCGCCCGCCATCCAGCTGCTGCTGGCGCGCCTGGCCAGCCACCTGCGCGAAGGCGACGGCGCGGCCATCGACATCCTGGAAAACTCGGCCAGCCTGCTGGCGGCCAGCCTGGGCGTCAACGTCTACCAGGAAGTGGCCGCCGCCGCGCACGAGTTCGATTTCGACGGCGCGCTGGCGGCGCTGCTGCGGCGCCGCTAATTAGCGAACTCAAGGGTGGTATTGCGCCTCTTCCGCGTAAGCCATGCCGCAACTCTTGCCGCAAAAGCGGCGCACGGCGTCGAGCGGCTTGTCGCAGTACCAGCACGCGCCTTTCGGCGGCAAGGTGGCGATCAATTCCGGCATGGCGGGCAGCGCCACCATCACCTCTCCCTCGCGTTCCCCGACGTCCGGCTGTTTGCTGTCCATGGCGCTTCCTTTCCTAGCGGCACTTCAAGGCCGCTCAGCAAGATTACGTCAGCGCAGTTTGAAGCCCATGACATTTCTCAACGGCGGCCACGCTTGCCCGATCGGCCCCTCCAAATTTCCAAACGACAACGTTGTCACTTCACACTACAATCAGTGCTCCGTTCACTTGCGCGTCCGCCATGAAACACATCCCCTTGCTGCTCTCCTGCCTGCTGCTCAGCGCCTGCGCCACGCGCGCGCCCACGGCCTACACCCTCAATTCGGGCACCGAACGCACGCCGGAGCAATTGGCAGTGGTGTTCGAACACGCCGACCTGAGCTTGCGCATCGACCCGGCCAGCCGCAGCATTGCCGGCGACGCGCGCCTGACCTTCCTGGCGACGCAGCCGATCTCGCGTTTCGCGCTGGACCTGGACCGCAACCTGCCGGTCGATGCCATCGAAATCGACGGCAAGGCGTTGCGGCCAGAAGACTACGCCAACCCGGATGGACGCCTGAGCATGATCTTGCCGGCCACCCTCGCGGCAGGCGCGCGCACCACCATCCGCATCGTCTACCACGGCGTGCCGCACGTCGCCGTGAAAGCGCCGTGGGATGGCGGCATGGTGTGGTCGAGCACGGCAGATGGCGCGCCGTGGATCGCCAGCGCCGTGCAAGGCGAAGGCTGCGACCTGTTCTGGCCCTGCATCGACCACCCGATGGGCAAGGCGCAGCTGATCGACCAGCACATCCAGGTGCCGGCGCCGCTGGTGGCGGCCGGCAACGGCATCGCGCTCGGCATGGATGAGGCCGACGGCTGGCGTACTTACCACTGGCGCGCCAGGCATCCGAGCACGTATGGCATCGCCCTCAACGTGGCGCCCTACCGCAGCCTGCAGGGCGAGTATGGGAGTCGCTACGGCAACCGCATCCCCCTGCAATTCTGGTATCTGCCGGAAAGCGAGGCCAAGGCAGGCGCCCTGTTCGCGGAATTGCCGCCCATGCTAGATTTTTTTGAAAGCGTCATCGGCCCCTACCCGTTTGGCGATGAAAAGGTCGGCATCGCCGAAACTCCGCACAAGGGCATGGAACACCAGACCATCAATGCCTACGGCAACAAATTCGCCAAGACCAGCTATGGCTACGACGAGCTGCTGCAGCATGAGTTTGCCCACGAATGGTTCGGCAACCAGCTGACCAACAGCAACTGGGACGACATGTGGCTGCACGAAGGTTTCGGCACGTATATGCAACCGCTGTACCTGCAGTATCTGCGGGGCGAGCAAGAGTATTTTGCGGCATTGCAGCAAATGCGCGCCGGCATCCTCAACAAGGCCCCCATGGTATCGGGCAAGCCGAAAAGCGAGGAAGAAGTCTACGACCTGAAGAAGGGCGGGCCGGGCGGCGACATTTATGTGAAAGGGGCGCTGGTGCTGCACACCTTGCGCGGCCTGATCGGCGACGACGCCTTCTTCCGCGCCATGCGCCTGCTCGTCTACGGCACGGAGCAGCCTCAGCCGGGCCAGTTCCAGCCGCGCTATGGCAGCACGACGGAGTTCATGGCCATCGTCAACAAAGTCACGGGCAGCAATTACGACTGGTTTTTCCAGGCCTATCTGTACCAGGCGGCACTGCCGGAACTGTCCGCCGTGCGTGACGGCGACACCTTGCGCCTGCTATGGAAGACGCCTGCCGACATCGCCTTTCTGATGCCGGTGGAAGTGCGCATCGGCAAGGACATCCACACCGTTGCCATGCCGCTGGGCTTTGGCGAACTGCCCCTGCCGGCTGGCGCCACGTACACGCTCGACCCGCACTCGCGCGTGCTGCGCCGGGCAGAGCATATCGAGGATTTCCAGAAATTCAGGGAAGAACAGGCCAAGCGCAAGAAGAGCTGAGCAAAAACCTGGGGTCAGACCCCGGCCTTTTCACCGTTCGGGGAAAAGGCAAAAAGCATCTCTGCTACTTATTTCCGAAAGCTCCTGACGGCGTCATTGGCATTCTCGGCAATGACTTTTTGCAGCGCCGGCTGCCCTGCATACTTGGCGGACAGGCGTTTCCACTGCCGCTGCGCCTTCCCGCACGAGTCGGCCACGGCTTGCGTGATCTCGCGCTGGCGCGCCTTGTCGTTGTCATCCCATTCGCCGGCAAAGTGCTCGCACATTTGCGCATGCTCAATGAACTGCGCCACGTCGCGCGGCAGCTTTTCCTGCGCCGTCGCCAGCAGGGGCAGACAGCACAGCACGCCGGCAATCAGGATTTTCATCGCCATGGCTTTCCCTTACTTGCCGATGCAGAAACGGCTGAAGATCACGCCCAGCAGATCGTCAGGCGAAAATTCGCCCGTGATGCTCGACAGCTGCACCTGCGCCAGGCGCAGTTCTTCGGCGAACAGGTCCAGCGACTGGTCGTCCTGCGCCGCGTGTTCGGCCGCGATGTCCAGGTGCTTGCCGGCCGATTTGAGCGCGATCAAGTGGCGTTCGCGCGCCAGGTACAGCGATTCGCCCGTCTGCTGCCAGCCGGCGATGCGCAAGAGCTCGGCGCGCAAGAGGTCAATGCCGATGTGCTCGTGCGCCGACAGATACACGTGGGTGGCATCGGGCAGGCTGTCGACGCCGGGTTTGTGGCCGGAGAGATCGATCTTGTTCCACACGCGCACCACGGGCACGCCTTCGGGGAAGGCGGCGACGATGGTTTCATCGGCCAGCGTCGGGCCATGATCTGCGTCAAGCAGGTGCAGGATGACGTCGGCCTTGCCGATCTCGCCCCAGGTGCGCTCGATGCCGATGCGCTCGACGGCGTCGATGGTGTCGCCCGCGTTGCGGATGCCGGCCGTGTCGATGATGTTGAGCGGAATGCCCTCGATCTGGATGGTTTCGCTGACCTTGTCGCGCGTGGTGCCCGCGATCGGCGTGACGATGGCCACGTCGGCGCCCGCCAGCGCGTTCAGCAAGGATGACTTGCCGACGTTCGGCTGGCCCGCCAGCACGACATTCAAGCCTTCGCGCAGCAGCGCGCCCTGCGCCGCCTGGGCAAACACTTTATGCAAGGCTGCGATGACGGCCTTCAATTGACCGCGGGCATTCGATTTTTCCAGGAAATCGATCTCTTCTTCCGGGAAATCCAGGGTCGCCTCGACCAGCATGCGCAAGCCCGTCACCTGCTCCACCAGCGCGTGGATGGTGTTCGAGAACGCGCCCGACAGCGATTGCGATGCGGACTTGGCCGCCGCTTCCGTCGATGCGTCGATCAGGTCGGCCACGGCTTCGGCTTGCGCCAGGTCAAGCTTGTCATTCAAAAAGGCGCGGCGCGTGAATTCGCCCGGTTCGGCCAGGCGCAAGCCGCTGTCACGGCCCGCTTCGAGCACGCGCGCCAGCAGCAGTTGCAGCACCACGGGGCCGCCATGGCCCTGCAATTCCAGCACGTCTTCGCCCGTGTACGAATGCGGGCCCTTGAAATGGATGGCGATGCCCTGATCGATGATGGCGCCATCGCTTTCCGTGAAGGGCAGATAGGTGGCGTGGCGCGGTTTCAGCTGCTGTGCGCCGAACAGGGCCGTCATTAACGGAGCGAGGTTTTTGCCGGAGGCGCGTACCACGCCGATGCCGCCGCGGCCGGGAGCGGTGGCGATGGCGGCGATAGGGGAAGAGTCGAGTTTCATGGGGATATTGTAGATTATTCGGGGAAGGCTGCGGGAGCCGCGCTATTTTCAGCGACAAACCAGGTGCACATGAAGGGGGCAGTGGAAAGCCGGCAAAACCCACTTTTTTTTGACATCGTACCCATTGGGTACGATGTCAAAAAAAAGCCCGCGCGAGGCGGGCTTTCGATTCGCTGACCGGATTTACTTGACGGCAGGCGCGTATTTCTTGGTGATCACCCATTGCTGGCCGATCGACAGGACGTTGTTGACGACCCAGTAGAGTACCAAGCCCGACGGGAAGAAGAAGAACATCACCGAGAATGCCAGTGGCATGAACAGCATCATCTTCGCTTGCATCGGATCGGCCGGGGCCGGGTTCAGCTTGGTCGTGATGAACATCGAGATCGCGTACAACACGGGCAGGATGCACCATGGGTCATGCTGGGCCAGGTCGGTGATCCAGCCGATCCATGGCGCGCCGCGGATTTCCACGGATGCGTTCAAGACCCAGTACAGGGCGATAAAGACGGGCATCTGGATCAGAATCGGCAGGCAGCCGCCCAGCGGATTGATCTTTTCCGTCTTGTACAGCTCCATCGTGGCCTGGTTCATCTTTTGCGGATCGCCCTTGAAGCGTTCGCGGATCGCTTGCATCTTCGGCGTGACCAGTTTCATCTTGGCCATGCTGCGGTAACCGGCGGCCGACAGCGGGAAGAACAGCAGCTTGATCAGGATCGTGAAGGCGATGATGGTCCAGCCCCAGTTGCCCAGCACGCTGTGGATCTGTTCCATGACCCAGAACATCGGCTTGGCGATGATGGTCAGCCAGCCATAATCCTTGACCAGTTCCAGGCCAGGCGAGACGTTTTCCAGCAGGTGCGCGATTTGCGGACCCGAGTACAGCTTGCTGTCCATGCTAGCCGAGGCGCCTGGTGCCAGGGTAGGCAGGGGCAGCACGTTACCGATGGCGTACAGGTTGGGGCCGACCTTCTTCGTGAAGATGTCGCGCTTGGCGCTCTCAGGCGGAACGAAGGCGGACACGAAGAAGTGTTGCGAAATCGCAAACCAGCCGCCATTCGCCGTCGCCGGGTGCAGCGCCTTCATGGCGTTGTCGTTGCCCTTCTTCTCGTCTTCCACGGCCGCTTTTTCGATTTTCTCGAACGTCAGCTTCTGGTACTTGTCTTGCGGCGTGTACAGGGTCGGACCCGTGAAGCTGCTGTTGAAGAACGAGTCGCCGACCGGCTTGTTGCCGTCATGCGTCAGTTGCAGATACAGCTGCGGCGTGACAGGTGCCGCGCCCACGTTGGACACGTCGTGGCGCACGTCGATGACGTAGTCGCCGCGCTTGAAGGTAAACGTCTTGGTCAGTTTGACGCCGCCTTCGACCGCTTCCATCACCAGTTGGATCTGCTTGCCATCGGCCAGGGTACGCACGCCAGGCTGCACGGTGAAGCCGCTCGCGTGGGTCGGGAAGGGACCGCCGACCAGGCCCGATTGCGCCAGGTAGGTGTGGTTCGCGCCTTCGTCGAACAGCACTTCGTTTTGCTTGCCGTCGTCCGGCTGGCACCATTTGAACAGGCCGAAGCAACCGCCAAACCAGCCCGGATTGCCCGCGCCCTTGAATTTCAGCAATTCCAGACGCTTGACCTGGCCGCCCAGGGTGTCGATATCGACCTTGATGACGTCGGTGGTGATGGTAATCACTTCGCGCTTGAACGCGGCGGGATCGACAGCCTCACCCGGCAGGGCAGGCACGCCGGCCGCAGCTGGCAGGGCAGCCGTCTTGGCAGGGGTCGCAGGCGCCTTGGCGGTTTGTTCCGTGTTCGCGGAGAACATCGACGGCTTGCCGTTCGAGATCATCCATTCGTTCCAGAGAATTACCAGCGAGACGGAAAACACGATCCACAGGATGGTACGTTTATTGATATCCATTAGGGTATTTGTCAGGAGTGGTTGCAACCGCAAGCGGTCGTTGAAGATTGTTTGCAATCGGCCGGCGGCACCGGGTCGACGCCCCCTTCATTCCAGGGGTGGCAACGGCACAGGCGCTTGGCAGCCAGCAGGCTGCCCTTGGCCGTGCCGTGCACGCGCAGCGCTTCCATCGCGTAATGCGAACAGCTCGGATAGAAACGGCAATTCTGTCCCAGCATGGGGCTGATCAGCAACTGATAAGCGCGCAGCAGGAACAGCAGCAGGGTTTTCATGGCGCGGATGGTGGTGGCGCAGCAACAGAACGGGCCTGGGCGGCGATTTGCGCCGCGAACAGGCGGCTCAATTCCTCACGCAGCTCGGCTTTGAGCCGGGTCGTGGTGGCCGGGCCATCCTTGCTGTTGACGGCGCGCGACAAACGCACCACGCAGTCGACCGGCGGCATCGCGCTGTTGCGAAACAGCTCGCGCGTGACGCGCTTGATCGTGTTGCGAGTCGCCGCGCGCGGCGCGAAACGCTTGGCCACAACGACGCCCAGCCGCGCATGCGGCAATTGATTGTGTCGGGTGTACAGCACAAAATGCGCTGTTTTTTGCGAAGGGCGCAAACGAAAAACGGATGAAAATTCATCCGTTTTAACGATACGCCGAACGCGCGCGAAGTCGTGTGAACCTTCGCGTTGATTGCCGACTGGAGTACAGCTAGCCACGCGATCAGCTGTCAACGACAAGCCTAGACGGCCAGACGTTTGCGGCCCTTTGCGCGACGTGCGTTGAGCACATCACGGCCACCACGGGTAGCCATACGAGCGCGGAAGCCGTGCGTACGCTTGCGGCGAACGACGGAAGGTTGGTAAGTACGTTTCATGTTGGTCTCGCTAAAAACAAAAAAAATGCAAAATCGGGTCTGACGTCCCGTCAGTTTTTGGTGCCAATGACAATCGCGCACTTATGCCAAGGCACAAGCTGGCCAATCTCATCGCCCGCTTAATCCACGCTTAGTCCATATTGTCGTTCCAAATGAATAAACACGGAATACGGGCGGGGAACCCTGAATTATTCAGCATATGCCCCCCTCTTGTCAAGGATTGCCGTGATCGCCTGGAAATTTGCGCACCGCCCCCCGTCTGCCGGCAAGGCCCCGCCACAGGCCGCGCCAGCACTGCCTGTCACGGGATAACCGGGGGATAAGTCGCCTCTTATGCACACGGCGCCCCACCCCGCCACACAAAAATAACAGCCGTGCCTGTGGATAACTTTCGCAGTCGGGAGTAGAATAGCGCGTTACGTGTGGCGAGCCCTCGCGCGACGCCGGCCTTGCAACACGGTGACCGCAGGGCAGAATCGATACGCCCTCCCACACCTTTTCACATAGACATACATGGATAATTTCTGGCAGGCCTGTTCCGCGCAGTTGGAACTGGAGCTGACACCGCAACAATTCAGTGCGTGGATCAAACCGCTTATCCCTCTCGATTACGAAGAGGGCAAGCTGCGCATTGCTGCGCCCAATCGCTTCAAGCTCGATTGGGTCAAGACCCAGTTCGCCAGCCGCATCACTGCGCTGGCCATTCAGTACTTCGAAGCGCCGACGGAAGTGCAGTTCGTGCTCGACCCGCGCCTGGCCCTGCCGAAGAAACCCGTCACCGCCAGCACCCCGGCCAGCGATCCGAATGGCGGCGCGCCCAGCGCGCGCGCCGCGGAACCGCAGCCCAGCGTGCCGGAGTTAAGCATCGGCGCCGCGCCGCGCCGCGAGCAGAGCCGCATCAACACCGACCTGACCTTCGACAGTTTCGTGACCGGCAAGGCCAACCAATTGGCGCGCGCCGCCGCCATCCAGGTGGCGAACAATCCGGGCGTGTCGTACAACCCGCTGTTCTTCTACGGCGGCGTCGGCCTGGGTAAGACCCACTTGATCCACGCCATCGGCAACCAGGTGATGGCCGACAATCCGGGCGCGAAGATCCGCTACATCCACGCGGAACAGTACGTTCGTGACGTAGTGACCGCTTACCAGCGCAAGGGTTTCGACGACTTCAAGCATTACTATCACTCGCTCGACATGCTGCTGATCGATGATATCCAGTTCTTTGGCGGCAAGAGCCGCACGCAGGAAGAGTTCTTCTATGCGTTCGAGGCATTAATTGCTGCAAAGAAACAGATCATCATCACTTCGGATACGTATCCGAAGGAAATCACGGGCATGGACGACCGCTTGATCTCGCGCTTCGACTCGGGCCTGACGGTGGCCATCGAACCGCCGGAACTGGAAATGCGCGTGGCGATTCTGCTGAAAAAAGCCAAGCAGGAAGGCGTGACCTTCTCCGACGACGTGGCCTTCTTTGTCGCCAAGCACTTGCGCTCGAACGTGCGCGAGCTCGAAGGCGCGCTGCGCAAGATTCTCGCGTACTCGCGTTTCCATGGCAAAGACATCACCATCGATATCGTCAAGGAAGCCCTGAAAGACTTGCTGTCGGTGCAGAACCGCCAGATTTCCGTGGAAAACATCCAGAAAACGGTGGCCGACTTCTTCAATATCAAGGTTGCCGACATGTATTCGAAGCGCCGCCCCGCGAATATCGCCCGGCCGCGCCAGATCGCCATGTACCTGGCCAAGGAATTGACACAGAAGAGCCTGCCGGAAATCGGCGAGCTGTTCGGCGGCCGCGACCACACCACGGTGCTGCATGCCGTGCGCAAGATCGCGCTGGACCGCACCAAGAACCCGGAATGCAACCATGAATTGCATGTGCTGGAACAAACGTTAAAAGGCTAAGCGCCGCTTGGGCAAGGCTGGCTCAAAACGTGCTTTACCCTTATTATCTGGGAGAGCACCGCAGCCGGCCTGCCGGGGCTCCCCTTGCAATGATTGTTAAATTACTACGTTAAACTTCATACCTATACATTGAGGATAAATATGCAATTGGTCAAAACCACCCGAGATACCCTTCTCCGGCCACTGCAGATCGTGAGCGGTATTGTCGAGCGTCGGCACACTATGCCGATTCTGGCCAATATCCTCATCCGCAAAGACGGTGAAAATGTCTCCTTCCTGTCGACCGACACCGAAGTGCAGATCACCACGCACGCGGAAATCGGTTCCGGCGCGGACGTCACGGGCACCACCGTGGCCGCGCGCAAGCTGCTGGACATCCTGCGCGCCCTGCCCGAATCGGGCGACGTCACGATGACCCTGCTGAACAAGCGCCTGACCGTGCAAACGGGCAAATCGCGCTTCGCCCTGCAAACCTTGGCGGCGGAAGAGTTTCCAACCGTGCAACAGGCGGAAAGCTACAACGCATCCGTCACCCTGCCCCAGAAAACGCTGAAGCACCTGTTCAACATGGTGCATTTCTCGATGGCGCAGCAAGACATCCGCTACTACCTGAACGGCTTGCTGCTGGTTCTGGATGGCAACAATGTCATCGCCGTGGCCACCGACGGCCACCGCCTGGCGTTTTGCCAGGTCGCCACCGAGCAGACGTTTGCGCGCCAGGAAGTGATTATTCCGCGCAAGACCATCATCGAACTGCAGCGCCTGCTGGAAGAGAACGATGAGCCGGTACAGCTGGATATCGCCGCCAACCAGGTGAAACTGACCTTTGCCGACATCGAACTGATCTCGAAGCTGGTGGAAGGCAAGTTCCCCGACTACACGCGCGTGATTCCAAAAGGCTACAAAAACGACTTCACCATCGGTCGCGATGAACTGCTGCGCTCGCTGCAACGTGCCGCCATCATGACCAGCGACAAGTTCAAGGGCGTGCGCTGCATCATCACCCCGGGCAGCATGAAGATCAGCTCGACCAATGCGGACCAGGAAGAAGCCGTCGAAGAGCTGGAAATCGACTACGGCGGCGATTCCGTCGACATCGGCTTCAACGTGACGTATCTGCTGGACGTACTGAACAACCTGAAATGCGAATACGTCAACATCGCACTGGGCGATTCGAACTCGTCCGCCCTGATCTCCATCCCCGACAATGCCGACTTCAAGTATGTCGTCATGCCGATGCGGATTTAAGTGGCAACAAGGGGTCGGACCCTCTGGGTCGGACCCGGCATTTCGCCGTTGGGTTGAAATGCAAAATAGCAATCAAGAAACCCGATGAAAAGCTGAGGTCAGACCCGCAGGGTCTGACCCCGGAACAGTACTAGTTAATTGAGAAAGCAGTCCATGTCCGAGAATCCACAAGACACCCCGATCCAGGCCAAAACGGAAGAATACGGCGCCGCCTCCATCCAGATCCTGGAAGGCCTGGAAGCCGTACGCAAACGCCCGGGCATGTACATTGGCGACACCTCGGACGGCACCGGCTTGCACCATCTGGTATTCGAAGTGCTGGACAATTCGATCGATGAATCGCTGGCCGGCCACTGCACCGAGATCCACGTCACCATCCACAGCGACAATTCGATCTCGATCACCGACAATGGCCGAGGCGTGCCGACCGGCCTGAAAATGGACGACAAGCACGATCCGAAGCGTTCGGCGGCGGAAATCGTCATGACCGAGCTGCACGCGGGCGGCAAGTTCGACCAGAACTCGTATAAAGTCTCGGGCGGTTTGCACGGCGTGGGCGTGTCTTGCGTGAATGGCCTGTCGAAACTGCTGAAACTGACCATCCGCCGCGATGGCAAAGTGCATCACATGGAATTCGTGCGCGGCGTGCCGCAAGACCGCCAGATCGTCATGGTGGGCGACATCGCCACCTCCCCGATCAAGGTCATCGGCGAAACGGACAAGCGCGGCACGGACGTGCATTTCTGGGCCGACGAAGAAATCTTCACGCACGTGGAATTCCACTACGAAATCCTGGCCAAGCGCATCCGCGAACTGTCCTTCCTGAACAATGGCGTCAACATCAAGTTGTCGGACCAGCGCACGGGCAAGGAAGAAGTGTTCGCCTTCGAAGGCGGCACGCGCGGCTTCGTCGAGTACATCAACAAGGCCAAATCGGTCTTGCACCCGACCATTTTCCAGGCCACGGGCGAGCGCATGTCGGACCAGAACACGAATATCTCGGTCGACGTGTCGATGCAGTGGAACGATGCCTACAACGAACAGGTGCTGTGCTTCACGAATAACATCCCGCAACGCGACGGCGGCACCCACCTGACGGGCTTGCGCGCGGCGATGACGCGCGTGATCAACAAATACATCGATGAACACGAGTTCGCCAAGAAGGCGAAAGTGGAAATCAACGGCGACGACATGCGCGAAGGCTTGACCTGCGTCTTGTCCGTGAAAGTACCAGAACCGAAATTCTCGTCGCAGACGAAAGACAAGCTGGTATCGAGCGAAGTGCGCGGTCCGGTGGAAGAGATCGTCGCCAAGACCCTGGCAGATTACCTGCAGGAAAAACCGAACGACGCCAAGATCATCTGCGGCAAGATCGTCGAAGCGGCGCGCGCCCGCGAAGCGGCCCGCAAGGCCCGCGACTTGACGCGCCGCAAAGGCATCATGGACGGCCTGGGCCTGTCGGCCAAGCTGGCCGACTGCCAGGAAAAAGACCCCGCCCTGTGCGAACTGTACATCGTCGAGGGTGACTCGGCAGGTGGCTCGGCAAAACAGGGGCGCGACCGCAAGTTCCAGGCGATCCTGCCGCTGCGCGGTAAAGTGCTGAACGTGGAAAAAGCCCGTTTCGAAAAAATGCTGTCGTCGGAGCAGATCACCACCCTGATCGCCACCCTCGGCACCTCGATCGGACCGGACGAATTCAACGTCGAGAAACTGCGCTACCACCGCATCATCATCATGACCGATGCGGACGTCGACGGCGCCCACATCCGCACCCTGCTGCTGACCCTGTTCTACCGCCAGATGCCGCAACTGGTCGAACGCGGCCACATCTACATCGCGCAACCGCCGCTGTACAAGGTGAAAGCGGGCCGCGACGAGCGCTATCTGAAAGATGACGCCGAGGAAGCGAGCTACATGATGACCGTGGCGCTGAACACGGCCGTGCTGGTGCCGCGCACAGGCGCGGAAGGCATTTCTGGCGAGACACTGACGGAACTGGTGCGCAAGTTCAACCTGTCGAACACCATCATGACGCGCCTGACGCGCGTCATCGACCGCGCCGCCCTGACGGCCATCATGACGGGCGTGCAGCTGGACCTGTCGACCCTGGACCTGGCGGAAACCTCCGCCCTGGCCCTGCAGACGGCCATCAACGACAGCGCCGTGCGCGTGCATGTGCGTTCCGACGACTTGTCGGAAAAACACAAGCTGCACATCGAGCGCATGTACCACGGCAACGTCAAAGTGACAGCCATCGACGCCGACTTCGTGCAAGGCCCGGACTACGCCGTGCTGAGCAGCGGCGCCGCCACCTTCGAAGGCTTGATCGGCGAAGGCGCATTTGTGCGCCGCGGCGAAGGCGAGCGCATCAAGGAAATCGCCGTGGTCGACTTCCACCAGGCCATGCAATGGCTGCGCGACGAAGCCGAACGCACCGTCTCGAAACAGCGCTACAAAGGTCTGGGCGAAATGAACCCGGACCAGCTGTGGGAAACGACGATGGACCCGACGGTGCGCCGTTTGCTGAAGGTGCAGATCGAAGACGCCATTGCGGCAGATCAAATCTTCACGACCTTGATGGGCGACGACGTGGAACCACGCCGCGCGTTTATTGAAAACAACGCGTTGCGGGCGGGGAATATTGACGTGTAAGCCAGCGTCTCTGGTTTCCGTTCAGCTAAGGCGGCCCTCTTCAGGGCCGCTTTTTTTATGCACGCCAGTATCCAGCCGCCAGATTGACATACTTGCCAAAAGCAAGCAATAATCTGCCATAAGCAAGCAAATGGAGGTGCCACATGCAGGCGGATCAACTCGGCGAGCGCACGGAGATCGTGCGTCGTTTCAACCGTTTCTATACGCGCCAGATTGGCGTGCTGCATGAACACTTGCTGGACAGCGCATTTTCGTTGACGGAAGTGCGCATCCTGTATGAATTGGCGCATCAGGCGCAACTGACCAGTGCGGACCTGTGCCGCGAGCTGGGCTTGAATGCGGGCTATCTGAGCCGTGTCATTGCCGGCTTCGAAAAGCAGGGGCTGATCGCCAAGACGCGCTCGCCGACGGATGCTCGCGCGGCGCAATTGCAGCTGACCGAACAGGGACAGCGCACCCTCGCGCCCCTGGTCGACGCGTCGCGGCGCGAAGTGGCCGCCATGCTCGAGCGCTTGCCGCCGACGGCGCAGCAGGACCTCGTCGCTGCCATGGAGCAAATCCAGGGTTTGCTGGGGGAACCATCGCCCGGCTATCTCCTGCGCAATCCGCAGCCGGGCGACATGGGCTGGATCATCCACCGGCAAGTCGTGCTGTATGCGCAGGAATATGGCTGGAACAATGAATACGAGGCGCTCGTTGCCGAGATCCTCGCCAAGTTCGTGCGGGAATTCGACCCCACCCGTGAACGCTGCTGGATCGCCGAGAAGGACGGCAAGGTGATCGGTTCCATCTTCATCGTGCGCCAGGACGACACGACGGCCAAGCTGCGCCTGCTGTATGTCGATCCCTGCGCGCGCGGCCTGGGCATCGGCAGCCGCCTGGTCGACGAATGCCTGCGCTTCAGCCGCCAGGCGGGCTACACGAAAATGGTGTTGTGGACCAACAGCATTCTTACCGATGCGCGCCGCATCTACGACAAGGCCGGCTTCCAGCTGGTCGAGGAAGAGTCGCATCACAGCTTTGGCAAGGACCTGGTCGGCCAGGTGCTGGCGCGCGAGCTGTGACGACCCGCGCTGCCGCCGGCATATGTCACTGTGGCGGCGGCAGGACACCGGCCGCCGTTTTCCTCGCCACTCTCCCCACTGCCCCCAAGAAACCAGTACACTAGTTCCTGAGCGCAACTAATTTTGTGCGCGCGCCATGCCGCCTGCCGTTGCCGGGAGGCGCCCCTGCCGCAAGGCGTGTTGTCTGCCTGGACAAATGCAATGTTCACTTCGCGCAGCCTGTCTCCTGCCTTCTATTACCTGTTCTTTTCAGGAGAACGGGAGCAGCAGCAGCGCTTTTTCAAGGAACTGCATTTCATTTCGATAGCGATCCTGACGTTTGGCCTGGCTTGCTGGCTGGTCACGTTCAGCCTGACCTTGCCGCGCGCCTCGCTCGATCATGCGCATGCAGCGCTGGCCGTGACGGGCATGCTGGTCGGGCTGGTGCTGACCGTGTATGCGAGGTCGCTGCAGGCCATCATCGTCAGCGGCACGATCAGCGTGCTGTTCATCGGTTTTGGCTTTCGCGTGCTGATGCTGGGTACGGAAGACCCCGCTTTCTGGGTATTGCCGCTGGGCGTGATGATCACCCTGACGACGGCGCCCATCTTCAGCGGCATCGCCTACTACCTGGGCGTGTCGCTGTGCGTGTGGGCCATCCTGGGCCTGGGGCAGTTTCCCGTGCATGCAGACCAGGCCGACCAGCATTGGCCGGTGCTGGCCGTCACCATCAGCGTGATCATCGGCCTGGCGCTGAATATCTATTTTCTCGTCTTGCGCATCCACAACTACCGCGCCCAGCGCGAACTGGCGACGATGGCCTACAAGGATGGCTTGACCGGGCTCAACAACCGACGCATGTTCACGCAAAGCGCGCGCACCTTGCAGCGCACGGCGCGCACGCCCGCGTACTTCCTGATGATCGACATCGATGACTTCAAGCAAATCAACGACGTGTACGGCCATGACGTGGGCGATGAGGTGCTAAAAAAAATCGCCGAGGTGATCGGTGGCCTCTCGGGCGAGCACCTGTGCGGCCGCCTGGGCGGCGAGGAGTTTGCCGTGATTTACCTGGGAGAAAAGAACGCGGCCTGCGCCTTTGCGGCGCAACTGGTCGATGCCGTCGAGGCGGCCTTTGTGCCGGAACGCAAGGTGTCCGTCAGCATCGGCATGGCGGAACTGATCAAGGAAGCCGACTTGTCGCACAGCTACCGGCGCGCCGATGAATCCTTGTACCAGGCCAAGAAAAGCGGCAAGAACCGCTACGTGCTCAACGCCGCCTAGGCATTGGCATCCTGCTTGGCGTCGAGCAGCGCCAGCAAGGCTTGCGGGGAAATCTTCCAGGGATCGCGTTGCTCGGGGTCCACCTCATACCAGCTGTCCTGCGCCCCGATCTTGAGGATGGTCAAGGGGATGTCCTTGCTCTCAAAGAACGCCAGCATGCGGCGGAGCAAACGGCTCACCTTGGCATGCTCGTCCGTATACAAGGAGCAGGTATAGAAACAGCCCTTCTCCCCCATACGCAACATGTTGGCCGAGCCGAGGCGCGAGCGCCCCAGATGCTTGTGCAGGAACTCGGTCACGGCCGCATCGTCAACGGGAATACTGCAGGAAATAGTGATCTGGGCCATGGCAACGGGGACAGTGATTCAATAGCCAAGCTTAGCAGAAAGAGATTTATTCCTGAAATGCTAAGATCGCGGCCCGCGCATGCCGGCAAGCCTTCCGGCATGGCGGCCCGACAAGGATTGCCATTGAACACTCCAGCAAAAAACACTGTCCGCATGCTGTCGCTGTGCGCCGCCCTGTGCCTGCCGCTTTCCAGCATGGCGCAAGCCATTTCTGCCGAGGATGCCGCCTTCGTGGCCGCCACCGTGCCCGTGCCATCGCCGCCGCTGCGCCTGAGCGCGCATCCCGAGATCCGCGCCGACGTCTTCAAACTGCTGGGCTATGCGCGCGGCAGCTATACCCAGGGCAACACTCTGATCGCGCGCCAGGTGCTCGACAGCATGCAGCCGCTCGATAACATCACGCGCACCATGCTGCCCGACGGGCGTTCGGTGCTGGCTTCCATCGATGCCGACACGCACGGTGCATGGCGCGCCGCCATGCTGTTCGACCCGCAACGCAAGCTGTTAGCCCTGGGCCTCGTCAACGGTCATTGCCAGGCCGCCATCGGCGACGCCACACCCGCCTGCCTGCCGTCCACGCACGCCGTGCTGACGCTGTTCCTGCCGCCGGGCGCGCAGGACGAGACGGCCGCGCCGCTGCTCGTGTGGGCGCGGCAGTTGCCAACCATGCTGGCACAGGCTGCGCCGGACCAGCGGCAAAGCATTGCTGCGGTGGAATACATCACCACCCGCCCCGGCCAGCCCGGCTGGGAGCCGCGCGACGTGCCGCCCGGCTTTCCCGCCAGCCTGCTGCACCTGCTGCTGCCAAATGCGGAATTGCACAGCAGTTCCAGCGCCGGCAAGCTCATCGCACCGGCCGGTTTGCCCATGCGCACACAAGCGGCCGAGGCGGGCGGCGAGCCCATGCCCGATGCCAGCATCACCCTGCGCAGCTATGCCGATTTCCACTGGGTGCTCAACACCTACGCCACACTGGCCCAGGGCGCGCAAGTGAAGGGCCATGACGACAAGGTGGTGTTCACGGGCAGCGATGCGAGCGGCCGCTACACGGTGACCCTGAGCGAGCCGGACAAGGACGACGGCGTCTTCATTACCGTAGCCAGCTGGCGGACAAAATAAGGGGGAAGGATCGGAAAAACATTGCCATTCCGCACAAGAGCATGGCATTTTGGCATTTTGCGGTATGATTTCCGGCCGTGCGGCGCGGCCCGATCCCTGCCTTGCCCACCCTGCCCTTCAAGCCAGTCACGCTTGCGTCGCATCCTGCCCTAAGGAATTCATATGTTTGGTTTTAACTTGCGCGTTGCCAAGATGGTGTGGACGGCGTTCCTCATCGCCTTCCTGCTATTTCTCACCTACAAGGTCTCGTCGACCCTGATCGTCGTGGTCTTTGCCATTTTCTTCAGCTACCTCGTGTATCCGCTGATCGGCCTGCTGGAACGTCATGGCCCGAAGCGCTTGCCGCGCACGGCCGCCATCGGCATCGTCTTCCTGGTGGTGATCTTGCTGGTGGCGGTGCTGAGTTCCATCTTCGGCGCCCGCATCGAGGAAGAAGCCAGCAAACTCAGCGCGCAACTGCCGACCCTGCTCAAGGGCAACAACTTTGCCGAACGCATACCTTTGCCGGAATTCATGGAACCGTTGCGCGCGCGCCTGCTGTCATTCATGCAGACGCAGCTGAGCAGCGGAACGGGCCAAGCCATGCCGCTGGCGAAAGAACTGGGCTTGACCGTCATGCATGCGGCCAGCAACCTGATCTATCTGGTGCTGGTGCCCGTGCTGAGCTTTTTGCTGATCAAGGAAGGCCCGGACATGCGCGATGGCTTGCTGTCCCTGCTGAACCGCCCGAACAAGAAACTCTGGGGCGCCATCATCGATGACCTCGACATCCTGCTGTCGCGCTATGTGCGCGCCTTGCTGCTGTTGTCGATCGCCACCTTTGTGTCCTACAGCATCGCCTTTTCCCTGATGGGCGTGCCGTACAGCCTGCTGCTGGCCGGCGCGGCCGCCTTGCTGGAATTCATCCCGTTTGCCGGCCCGCTGGCGGCGGCCGTCATCGCCGTGGTCGTGGCCGGCTTCAGCGGTTTCGAGCACGTGTTCTGGCTGATTGGCTTTATCGCCGCCTACCGTTTGTTCCAGGATTACGTGGTCAACCCGTACTTGATGAGCGAAGGCGTGGAAGTGAGCCCGCTGATGGTGATCGTCGGCTTGCTGGCCGGCGACCAGCTGGGCGGCGTGGTGGGCATCTTCCTGTCCGTGCCCGTGATGGCGGCCATCAAGATCGTCTTCGTGCGCGCCCGGGCAGCCTTGCAAGCGCGCCATGATGCGCTGGAGAAAGCGGAACAGGCGGCAGAGGAAGCGCGCGCCCAGGCCCTGGCCGAGGCGGCGCGCTTGCAGGAACAGGGCAGCAAAGTTGCCCTGGAAGCGCCGTAACTTAAAACTCTTCCCACTCGCCGCTGTTGTCGGCAGCCGGCTTGGCCGGACGCGGTTTGGCGGCAGCGGCAGCGGCCGGTGCAGCAGCGGCGCGGGCCGGCGCCAGGCGCAGCGCCGGGCGTTTCAAGGCCGTGCTGGCAGCAGCCACGACAGGCTTGCGCAAGGCAGGCTTGGCCGCTGCCGGACCGCTATGGTTGGCATCGAGCTTGAAAATGCTGACCATTTCTGCCAGCGCCGCCGCCTGTTCCTGCATCGACTCCGAGGCGGCTGCCGCTTCTTCCACCAGCGCCGCATTCTGTTGCGTTACGGTATCCATTTCCGCCACCGCTTGATTGATCTGGCCGATGCCCAGTTCCTGCTCGCGGCCGGCGGCGCTGATTTCGCCCATGATGTCCGTCACGCGGCGGATGCTGGACACGATCTCATCCATCGTCGTGCCCGTCTGGCTGACCAGCGCGCTGCCGGCACCCACGTTCTGCACCGACGCTTCGATCAGCATCTTGATGTCCTTGGCGGCGCTGGCCGAGCGGTGCGCCAGGTTGCGCACTTCCGTGGCGACAACGGCGAAACCTCGACCTTGCTCACCGGCACGGGCCGCTTCCACGGCCGCGTTCAGGGCCAGGATATTCGTCTGGAAGGCGATGCCATCGATCACGCCGATGATGTCGGCAATCTTTTTCGACGATTCGCTGATGGTGCCCATGGTATCGACCACTTGCGCCACCAGCGCGCCGCCCTTGACGGCCACGTCCGATGCAGAGACGGCCAGCTGGTTCGCCTGGCGCGCATTGTCGGAATTCTGCTTGACGGTCGAGGTCAGTTCTTCCAGCGACGAGGCCGTTTCTTCCAGGCTCGACGCTTGCTGCTCGGTACGGCTCGACAGATCCAGGTTGCCCGAGGCGATTTCATTGCTGGCCGTGGCGATGGCGCCGCTGCCGTCGCGCACGCCGCGCACGGTGGTCGACAGGCGTTCCTGCATTTTCTGCAAGCCCGTCAGCAAGGCGCCCATTTCGTCGTTGCGCGTGATAACGATATCGTTGGCCAGGTTACCGTCGGAAATGGCGCCGAAATGGCGCAGCGCCTGATCCAGCGGACCAAAGATGGCGCGCAGCAGCAAGAAGCTGGAAATAATGGTCAGCAAGGCGCCCAGCAGCATGCCGCCGATGGCCATGGCCACCTGGGTACGGTAGCTGGACTGGCTTTCCGCATACATCTTAGCGGCCGAGGTGGCTTGGTATTGCGTCAATGTTTCCGCCGCCTGGTCCAGGGTACGGTACAGCGGGGTCAGGCCCGCCATCATCAAAGTGTCCGCTTGTGCGACGTTACCTTCACGCAAAGCCTTGCTCATGACCAGCAAGCCGTTGTTCATGTAATCGCTGCGCTTCTTGTCCATGTCGTCGGACAGGCGCTTTTCATCCGTGCTTTGCGGCAAGGCCAGGTACACCTTCCAGGACTTGTTGGAGGCTTCCATGAATTGTTCCGCACGGGCCAGGGTATCCTTGGCATCGGCCGCTTCGGGGTGCACCATCACGCGGTCCATCGTGAACCGGGCGCGGCCCAGGGAAATCTGCGATTCGCCGATGGCTTGCGTCGATGCCAGCTGATTGCTGTAAACCTCGTTGAGGCTGTTGTTGGCCGATTTCAGGCTGATGATACTCATCGCGCCCAAGACGGCGATCAGCAAGCCCAGCACACTCATGGTGGCGATCAGGCGCATTTTTATTGTTATGTTCGACAGCATGCAGTTTCCTTGGTAAGGGCGCAACCTTGCCTGCGCATGCCGGACGAGATAGCGGCAAACGCCAAAGGGGCGGGTCACGTGAATTGTTCAGGACAGGTCGATACGGCGTGTGCGGCGGCAGGGGGGAAGGCGGCCCGCGCATATCGTCAGGAGTGCAATACAGGGCAACGAGGTCGAGGTTTCCTGTACTTTTAATTTCCTGACTGCAAGATACAGGGAAAGATTACCAGTAGCAACATCCAGCATGGATTTTCACGCTTTGTAACAAGTGGATGATGTTTTTTGCGCAGAACTGGCATTCCGCTGCCGTGCGCGGCCGCGTGGGAATGCCATTTATGCTAGACAACAAGTTAATACATGGTTTCTTCGATGAGCTGGCCATCGTCACGGAAATACTGGAAGCGGCCCGTTTTCTGGCCCATATTGTAGGCGCCGATCTGCTTCGGCTTGCCGTTCTGGAAATTCTCGATGTTGGCGCCATGCAACACGCCCTGGTGCCAGTTGCGGTGAAATTGCGGCAGCTTGCCATCAGGATAAAACAGGGTTTCCGCGCCATCGCGCTTGCCGTCGACAAACGCCCCCTGGTAACGCCGCTTGCCATCCGGATAAAAACTCTCCATCGGCCCTTCCAGCTTGCCCAGGCGGTAATGTTCGACCAGTTCCAGCTGGCCATCGGCCCCGTATTGCTCCAGCTTGCCTTCCGGTTTGCCATCGAGCATGGTCAGCACTTGCCAGCCGCCGTCCGGCGTCGCCTTCTTCCACGGCCCCTGCTTGACGTCGTCGACATAAAGGCCGCCACCGCCAGGTTCCACCCACTGGCCCTGCTTCTTGCCGTTCACATAATTGCCCTGCCAGTGCACCACTATGCCGATGCGGCGCTCGCTGGGGCCGTCTAGGCGATCTTTCACGAAATGGTCGTAACCGGTGAAGCTGTGCATGTCCGCTTCGCGCCATTCCGCCACGCCAGGGCTCACTTCCCAACGGCCCGTGCGCTGGCCCTTGACCATCTGTCCCGTCGTCGTTTCATCGCCGCTTTCATACGTCCATGGTCCTTCCGCTTTGTCGTCGACAAATGCGCCAGATGAGCGGATGGTGTTCGGCTCTTCGTAGTGCCATACGCCCGTGCGCTTGCCGTGCGCATACTGGCCGCGGGCAAACACGCTGCCCACGCAGCAATTCACGTCATATTCGACAAACAAGCCATCCTGGCTGGCGGCAAAATGCTGCGGCTGCGTTTCCCAAGTGATCCACTTGGCGTGATAACTGGGTGCGCGCCCCCCTTGCCAGCCCTTGCCCAGCAGATAGGTGACCGTGAGGAAATGACCCTCTTTCTCCTGGAAAGTTTTTTTATAGGCAAACGCGGGCTTATCGGCCGGCTTACCTGGCAATAACTCGCCATCGATATTGAAATAGCCGACCAGGGTGCCATGGCCATGCTCGATGGCGTCGAACTCGGCCACGCCCGTGGGCGCATAATCGATGCTGTAGTCGATCAGCTGCAAGCGAGCCAGCGCGGCGCGCACGCTTACCTCGTCCATGGTTGTTGCGCCGCGCACGATGGCGTCCAGGACCGGCTGCAAGGCGGCCACCTTGAACATTTTGCCGCCGCTGCGCTCGTAGCGGTAGGCGTGCAAGCCATAGGGCTTGTCACTGCGACCAGCATTGCGGCTGAGCACGAACGTCGTTTCGCCTTCGCTGTCGAGGTCAAGCTGGAACACGGCCGCGATGCTGGCCTTGCCGTATTTGTCCAGGTTCATGCGTTTTTCACTGATCCCGTTGCACTGGCAGTAGTAGCCATTGACTTCGCCATTTTCCCGCAGGAAAGCCAGCACCACGCCGCCGTCGCGACGCTCGACAACCTTGGCGGTGGCCATGGACTGGCCTTCATAGAACCGTGCCGCCTGCGCCGGCGCCAAGGTTCCCAGCGCCAGCAGCGCCGCCATCGTGCTCATCCAAAATGTTTGCCGCATGTCCACTCCACTGCCGAAAAACCGCCATTATGCATGGCCGTTCAGGCAAGATCCGGCACGCCAGGACGCTGGCGCCACAAGGGCCGCTGCACCGTCTGCGCCAGCAGCACGCCCAGCAGCGAAATGCCGCCGCCGACCAGGTGGTACACATGCATGCTTTCGTGCAACCAGACGATGGCCAGCAAGGCCGTCAGCAGGGGCAGCAGGTTGACGTAGATGCTGCAGCGATTCGGCCCCAGCAGCTTGACTCCTTCGATCCACAGGTAGGACAGCACGATGGACGAGCCGATGCCCGCATAGCCGATCAGCGGCAAGGTGGTGGCGTCCAGCCGGGCACTGCCGGGCGGCAGCAGCAGGAACAGCGGCAGCATGCACGCCAGGGCAGCCAAGGCCTGGCAATAGATGGCTTGCCAGGCGGGAATGGACAGACGCCAGCGGCGCAGCAGCACGCCGTACAGAGCGAAGATCAGGCAAGCCAGCAACATCAGCGCATCGCCCGCATGCACGCCCTGTTGCAGCAAGGCCAGCACGTCGCCGCGCCCCACCAGGTACAGCAGGCCGCCAAACGACAGCACGCCGCCGGCCGTCATGCCGACCGTCAGGCGCTCGCCCAGCAGCAACACGCTGAGCAGGGCCGTCATCAGCGGCGCCAGCGCCGTGACGATGGCCATATTCGTCGCCGTCGTGCTTTCGGCGGCGCGGTAGGACAGGCTCTGGAACAACGCCATCGACATCACGCCGCACAGGGCCAGCTGCCACCATTGACGCCGGAGGGCGGCGCGGTTGCGCCACAGGGGGCGGGCGATGAATGGCGTCATCACCAGCAAGACCAGCACCAGGCGGTAAAAAGTGATGGCCGTGGGGGCGATGCTGGACGCGGCCAGCTTCGAAACGACGACATTGCCGGCCCACAGCAGCATGGCCAGAAACGGATACAGATAGGCGCGCACAGGCATGCGAAACTCCATAAAACATTGCGGGTATTCATCATGCAGCAGGCGCGCCGCGCCTTCTCGCGCTAAGATGTCCATACCTATCGCAAAACTGACCTTCATATGGATTGTTCCTCGCCCGCGTTTCAGGAATTGCTGCCCGTCACAGCGCGCGCCATGGCGCTGGCCGTCGACTATGCGCATGGCCACGTGATTTCCGTGCACCGCCACACGCATGCGCAGTTGCTGTATGCCATCGAGGGCGTGATGACCATCGAGGCGCAGGGCGGACGCTGGGTGGTGCCGCCCACGCGCGGCGTGTGGTTGCAGCCCGGCATCGCGCACCAGGTGCGCATGAGCGGCGCCGTGAAGATGCGCACCGTCTTCATCGATTGCGCCAGCTCACCCTTGCTGCCGCGCCAGAGTTGCGTACTCGACATCAGTCCCCTGCTGCGGCAACTGATCGTGGCGGCCGTCGAGATCGCGCCGGATTTCACGGAGGGCAGCCGCGACTGGCATCTGCTGCAATTGCTGTTGCACGAGCTCGACAGCCTGCCCGTGCTGCCCCTGTATCTGCCGCTGCCCGTCGATGCGCGCCTGCGCGGCATCTGCGCGCGGCTGATGGAGCAGCCGGGCGAACAGCAGACGGTGGCGCACTGGGCGCAGGAACTGGCGATCACCGAGCGCAGCCTGCACCGCCTGTTCCAGAAACAGACGGGCATGCGCTTTGGCCAGTGGCGCCAGCAGGCGCGATTGCTGCGGGCGCTCGAGCAATTGGCACACGGCAGCAAGGTCATCGACGTGGCCATGGACAATGGCTACACGAGTCAAAGCGCGTTTACCGCCATGTTCAAAAAGCATTTCGGCACCACGCCCACGGCGTTTTACCAGGCAAAAGTCATCGCTGCATAAAAAAAATGCTGCTATGCATCAATAATCATGGGCGATTAGGAGCAGGCTTGTTATCATCGCAAGCCTTATCGCACCGTGCCCATCCTGGCGGCGGTGCTGACCTTACCCACACCACCATGACTCAGAATTTCTTCCAGACATTTATCCTGCTCTTGCTCGTCACCGATCCGTTCGGCAACGTTTCCCTGTTCGTCAATGCCCTCAAGCGTGTACCGATCGAGCGGCGCTGGAAAGTCGTGGTACGCGAATGCCTGATCGCCTTCGGCATCTTGCTGCTGTTCATGTTTTTCGGCCGCCATTTCCTGAACGCCTTGCAATTGTCGGAAGTGGCGCTGCGCATCGGCGGCGGCGTGATCCTGTTCCTGATCGCCATGCGCATGGTGTTTCCGCAGCCCAATGCGGGCAATAGCGACCACGAGATGGGCGGCGAACCGTTCATCGTGCCGCTGGCCATCCCCGCGCTGGCCGGCCCGTCGGCGCTGGCCACCGTGCTGCTGTTTTCCTCGCATGAAATGAACGAAGTCATCGCCCACGTGGCGGGGCTGACGGCCGTGGCCGTCGTCTGGCTGGCCGTCTTCCTGTGCGCCGAACGCTTGCAGCGGGCGCTCGGTCCAAGAGTCATGACGGCGTTTGAACGCCTGATGGGCTTGATCCTGACGGCGATGGCCATTGAAATGCTGCTGGCCGGCATACGGGCGTTCCTGAAATCCGTTTAACATAGTCATTCATCCACTGAAGGAGTCCAGCATGAGCCGTTGCGCCCACCTTTGCCTGATGGCCGATTACAACCAGTGGATGAATGCCAAGCTCTACGCGGCGGCGGCCAGCCTGCCGCCCGAAGAGCTCAGCCGCGAGCGGGGCGCCTTTTTTGGTTCCCTGCTGGCCACCCTGAACCACGTGATGGTGGGCGACACCCTGTGGCTGCAGCGCTATGCGAAGCACCCGGCCGGCTTTCCCCTGCTCGACCCCATCCGCGCCATCACGCCGCCCGCCTCGCTCACGCACCCGCTGTTCGCGGCCGAGGATTTTGCCGCCATGCACGCGCACCGACTGTGGCTGGACCAGCTCATCGTCGACTGGACAGCCTCGATCACGGAAGCCGACCTCGATCACCTGCTCGATTACCGCAACAGCAAGGGGCCGAACCGGCGCGAGTTTTTCAGCCTGCTCATGCATTTCTTCAACCACCAGACGCACCACCGGGGCCAGGCCAGCACCCTGCTGTCGCAAGCGGGCGTGGACATCGGCGACACGGATCTATTGTTTCGCATCCGCAACCATATTGCCGACTGACGACGGGCGGTAGCGCCACGCTTTGAGCAGGATCAAGGCCAGCGCCAAGGCGCCCAGCAGCGCGCCGCACGCCAGCGCTCCCTGCATGCCGTAACGGGCGATGGCCATGCCGCCTGCCAGCGCGCCCACGGTCACGCCCAGGTTGATGGCGGCGATATACACGCCGATGGCGAACGCGGGCGCCTCGCGCGCTTCGCTGCTGAGCCATACTTGTGTGACGATCAGCCCGCTCGTATGCGCCGCCCCCCAGAACAGCAGCAAGACGGCCAGCGCCGCCCAGCCGAGACCAGTTCCCGCATACCGGTACAGCAGGCAGTACGCCAGCCCCAGCAGCAGTGGCTGCAACAGCACCGTGCGCAGCACGTGCGTGCCCAGCTGGCGCCCCGCGCACAGATTGCCGGCCACGCCGCCCACGCCAAACACCACCAACGCCAGCCCCGTCTGGCGCGCCGACAAGCCCGCCACCTGCTGCAGGTACGCGGCCGCATACGCATACACGGCAAACATGGCGGCAAACACCAGCACGGCGGCGGCAATGGTGAACCACAGGGCGGGCTTGCGCAGCACGGCCAGCTGGCGGCCATACGCCATCGGCGCTGCCTGCGGGGTGTCCGGCAAGAACACATACAGCCCCAGCGCAGCCAGGGCATTTACCAGCGCGCAGGCAAGGAACGATGCCTCATACCCATATTGCGCGGCGATCCAGGTGGTCAGCGGAATGCCCAGCACCATGCCCATGCTGGTGCCCGTGAACGCATGCGCGCCGGCCCGCGCCGCCTCGCGTGGCGGGTACAGGGCGGCGGCGGCCACCATGGCCAGCGAGAAATACACGGGGTGGAACAGGGCCGGCACGATGCGCAGCGCCAGCAGCCACTCGAAACGGGGCGCATATGCAGAAGCCACGCTGGCCAGCGCGAACACCAGCAGGGAGACGATCAGCACGGGTTTGCGGCGCCGGCGCGTGGCCAGCAGCACGAGGAAAGGACCGCCCACGGCGATCACTAGGGCGAAAAGGCTCACCAATGCCCCCGCCTGCGCGGCCGTCACGGCGTAGCGCTGCATAATCATCGGCAAGATGCCGACCACGCCAAACTCGATGCAATACACGCCGAACAGGCCCAGCGCGAGAAAGACGATGGGGTGCGGGCGCATCATGGCATTTCCTTCGCGCCAGTTTCCTTGCTGCCATAAATCGCCTGGCACAGTTCCATCACGAACGGCCCCGCCATGCCCTCCAATGCCGTATTCGTGAACGCCACCACCGATAATTCTTGCGCAGGATCAACAAACCACGAATGGCCATACGTGCCGCCCATGCGCCAGCTGCCGACGGACTCCGGCGTGGCAGCGGCAAGCGGATCGGTCAAGACGGTCCACCCCAGGCCGAAGCCACGCCCCGGCCAGAACGGCAAGTCGAAGCGGCCCGTCTGACTCGTGCCCATCTGGCGCGCCAGCGCCGGTGGCAGCAGCGGTGCGCCACCCAGGCGCAAGGTTTCCAGCAAGCGCATGAAGTCGGGTGCCGAGCCCAGCATACCGGCACCGCCGGACGGGCAGGCGTGCGCATCGCGGGCCCGCGCCGGAGATAATACAAACCCTGCCATGCCATCGAGAAACGGCAAATGGTCCTCTCCCTCGTCGAGCAAACGCCGCGGCCGGGACTCTCCCGCTGCGCGATCCGCATACGCGACGGCCAGGCGCGCCGGGTCGGTCGCCAAAAAGCCCGTGTCGCGCATGGCCAGCGGCGCCGTCACCAGGTGTTCCACGGCGCGCGCCAGCGGCAAACCCGTCACCGCTTCGAGCACGGCGCCCAGCACATCGGTGGCGATCGAATAGGCCCAGCGCGTGCCCGGCGCATACGCCAGCGGCACGCTGGCCAGGCGGCGCAGGTTGTCCTCCAAGGAAAGACGGGACGCATCCATGCCGTCCGACACCCCCGCCTGCGCATACGCGCCGCCCGGCGGCTGGAAGAAGCCGTAGTCGAGGCCAGCCGTGTGCGTGAGCAAATGCCGCACGGTCATCGCCGCCACCGTGCCGTCGGGCTGGCGCGGCGCAAAATACGGCAGCCAGCGCGCCACCAGGTCGTCCAGCCCCAGGCGGCCTTGCCCCACCAGCGCCAGCGCGGCCGTCGAGACGATGGGTTTGCTGACGGACGCCAGGCGAAAGACGGCATCCTCGCGCATGGGCGTGCCCGCCTCGCGGTCCAGGTGGCCGGCCGCGCGGCGATACACGTCCTGGCCACCGTGGCGTACCAGCACCACGGCGCCCGCCAGGCGCTGCTGCTGCAAAACAAGGTTCAGCAAGGGATCGATGCGGGCGGACAAGGCCGCAGGAGAAAAGTTGTACATCATGGCGAGCCTTTCAAATGATCAGGCTGCCAAGGTAAGGCAGGCGCGATCAAAGAAAAACAGGCTATAGTTTCTGTCTGTGCGGACGTTGGCATCCGCAATCAACGGTGATGAAACGAAAACGACATGGATAACCTGGCGGGATTCACGGCCTTCGTGCAGGCGGCCGAAACGCGCAGCTTCGTGGCGGCGGGCAGGGTGCTTGGCATTTCCGCCTCGGCCGTGGGCAAGAGCATCGCGCGGCTGGAACAGCGCCTCGACGTGCGCCTGTTTCACCGCAGCACGCGCAGTATCGCGCTGACGAGCGAAGGCACGGTGTTTCTCGAACGCTGCCGGCGCATTCTGGGCGAGATCGAAGCGGCCGAGTTGGAGTTGACGAACAGCAAGAGCGCGCCGCAAGGCAGGCTGCGCGTCAGCCTGCCGCAAGTGGGCAGCCTGCTCAATCCCGTGCTGGCCACGTTTGCGCGCGCGTATCCGCTGGTGGAACTCGACCTCGATTTCAGCGACCGCCGGGTCGACGTGATCGAGGAAGGCTACGACGCCGTCGTGCGCGCGGGAGAGAGCGCCGACAGCCGTTTGATGAGCCGCCAACTGGGCCAGTTCCAGCTGCAGCTGGTAGCCGCGCCCGCCTACCTGGCGCAGCATGGCACGCCGGCGCTTCCCGCCGATCTGGCGCAGCACACTTGCCTGCTGTACAAGTTTCCCAGCAGCGGCAAGGCCGAAGCCTGGCCCCTGCCCGAGTGGCCCGCCTTGCACGCGGCCGGCTTGCCGGCCCTGCTCAATTGCAACAATGTCGAGACCCTGCTGCACTTTGCCGAAAGCGGCCTGGGCATCGCCGCCCTGCCCGACTTTGCCGTGCGCGCGGCGCTCGCCGCGGGTCGCCTGCAGCGCGTGCTGGACGCGCATCGCCAGCACGACGGCGCCTTCCGCATCCTGTGGCCCAGCAGCCGCCACCTGACGCCGAAACTGCGCGCCTTCATCGACTTCCTGGCCACCCGCGTGTTTCCGGAAAGCTGAGTCCGCATCCGGCGCCGCGCTCGTTGTTTCCACACGACAACTTATTTAATTTGCTACCATTTTTTAAACTTTTCGCTGACTTGATACAAGTTTTTGTATTGCAGTGCGGAATTTTGAGGAACAATTACAGCCTGGCCGCCCTTACGTATAAACCCGTAGCCCAGGCCTGTCGACGTTTTCCTTCACTTCCGCAACACGAAAGCAATCATGTCACTCACACAATTCAAAATCGGCACCCGGCTCGGGATCGGGTTTGCTGTCGTCCTCGGCCTGCTGGTGGCCGTCTTGCTCGTCGGCCTGTATTCCATGGGGCAATTGAGCGCGCGCACGCACGACATCGTGGCCGACAAGAACGTCAAGATGGCGGCCGCCAATACCATGAGCGACAACGTGCGCAACATTACCTTGGCGATCACGAGCATTGTGGTGGCGCCGACGGAAGCGCTGGTGCAGGCGGAACTGGCAAAGATTGGCGAAGCGCGCAAGAAATACGGCGCCGCCAAGGAAACCTTGCAAAAGAAAATCTCGACGGACAAGGAAACGGCGCTGATGGCCGAACTGGACGCGGCCCTGAAATCGGGCGCGCCGCTAAACAACAAAGTCATCGAGCTGCGCAATGCGGGCCAGACGGAAGAAGCGATCGCCTTTTTGACCCAGCAGGCGGCACCGAGCCTGAAACGCGTACTGGGCGCGCTCGACAGTCTGGTCGCGTATGAAGGCGAGCAGGCGGCGCAGGCGGCAACGGACGCCGAGACGCTGAGCGCCAGCGCGCGCGCCTCCATGATTGCCCTGGGCAGCGTGGCCGTGCTGCTGGGCGCTTTTGTTGCCTGGATCATCACGCGCTCGATCACCCAGCCCATCAATGCGGCAGTCAGCGTGGCCGAAACCGTGGCCTCGGGCGACTTGTCGTCGCACATCGTCGTCAATTCCAGCGATGAAACGGGCCGCCTGCTGGGCGCCCTGAAAGCCATGAATACCAGCCTGCTGGGCGTGGTGGCGCAAGTGCGCAATGGCACGGATGCCATCTCCACGGCATCGAGCGAAATTGCCGCCGGCAACCTCGACCTGTCGTCACGCACGGAAGAGCAAGCCAGTTCGCTGGAAGAAACGGCGTCGGCCATGGAAGAGCTGACCTCGACCGTGAAACAGAACGCGGACAATGCGCGCCAGGCAAACCAGCTGGCGAAAAGCGCGTCGGAAGTGGCCGTGCGCGGCGGCAGCATCGTTTCGCAAGTGGTCGACACCATGGGCACCATCAACGAGTCGTCGAAGAAAATCGTCGACATCATCGGCGTCATCGACGGCATCGCCTTCCAGACCAACATTTTGGCCCTGAACGCGGCCGTGGAAGCGGCCCGCGCGGGCGAACAGGGCCGTGGCTTCGCCGTCGTGGCAACGGAAGTGCGCAACCTGGCGCACCGTTCGGCCTCGGCCGCCAAGGAAATCAAGGAATTGATCGCCGCATCCGTCGCCAACGTGGACACGGGTTCGCGCCTCGTCAATGAAGCAGGCCAGACCATGGGTGACATCGTCGACAGCATCGTGCGCGTGACCGACATCATGGGAGAGATTACTTCCGCCACGCACGAGCAGACCATCGGCATCGAGCAGATCAACATGGCCATTGCCCAGATGGATGAAGTGACGCAGCAAAACGCGGCCCTGGTGGAAGAAGCGGCAGCCGCTTCGCAAAGCATGCAGGAACAGGCGGGCGAGCTGGCGCACGTGGTGGGCTTCTTTAAAACCGGCAACCATGTCGCCAGCACACCCAAGCTGGCGCGGGTGCGCACCGCGCCAGCAGCGGCGGCAAAAATCGCGCGCCCCGCAGCCAAGCCGGCGCCCGTGCGCAAGGCCGTCGCGGCCGCGCCGGCACGCCGCAGCAATGCGGCCGCCGAGAGCGAATGGGAAGAGTTTTAACGAATAGCAACATCCTCCCCATGGGAAAGCCAGGCAGGAAGTTGCTGCCTGGCTTTTTTTCGTCTGCCAATACCACTTTTTTTGCGGCAAAGCCCGCGCAATAGGCAAAAGTGCAAAACGTGCACCGCGCATACGCTTTACAATCCTCGCTCGCTTTACAAAATATTGGTCATCATGAATCAGGCAGAACAGCAGCGCCTCCTGGCTATCCTGGAGTATTGGCACAAGATCGAATTCTTTATCCCGTTTGACCTGAATCAAATCACGGACGTTGAAGACCAGTCCACCGTGCGTCTCCTGCAGCGCGAACAGCTGGCGCAATTGCCGCCGCAGTTCGCCACGCAATGGCAAGTGCCGTCCGACCGCGAGATCGACGGGTTTAGCCTGTTCCTCGGCGTGTTCGACAAGGCCGAAATCAACAAGGCCTGTCCGCCGGCCAACGGCCCGGAAAACATGGCCGAAACAGAAAAAACAGAACTGCTGGGACGCTCGTGTTTTGCCCGCCTGAATCTCAATGCGCTGGGCGAGCCGCAGTTCGATCCCGTGTCCGTCTCGACCTTGCCGTGGGCCCTGGGCCGCGCCCGCACGCCGGACTGGTCCGGCCTGAGCCTGGACGCCTTCAGCGACAGCCAGCTGGCGCTGCAAGACAGCTTGCGCAACTTCGCGGCAAGCCGCGCGCCGCAGCAGATAACGGACGAAGCCGGCAATGTCTCGTCGCCCCTGTCCGGCATGGAAATCGCGGCCCTGGCCGACCTGCTGCGCGACTGGGCCGGTTTCCACCCGTCGGCCGGCCAGCCGCTGGCCGTGCTGGAATTGCGCACGCGCAAGAAACGCGCGGCAGTCCCGGAAGCCGACCTGGCTGAAGCCAGCCAGAACCGCACCTTGGACTTCGGCGACGCGGTGGAACCCTCGATCGATATCCTCAACAGTTTTTACCTGGACGACCTGGAGCAGATCATCCGCGCCTTGCGTGGCGGCAAGCTGCCGGCCACCGTGGCCGCCTACCTGACACCGCTGGCGCAGGATGAACGCATCGACCTGTACAGCCCGGCCGGACGCCAGGCGCTGGCCGCCATGCTCAATCCGGCCAATATGAACCGGGGGCACTGGCTGGAAGACGCCAGCTACGCCATGAGCCTGATGCAGCAGTTCGCCATCCACGGCACGCGCACGGGCTTGCACGAACGAGGCATCTTTTCCGTCAATGGCCCGCCAGGCACGGGCAAGACGACCTTGCTGCGTGAATTGTTCGCCGACAACATCGTGCGCCGCGCCAGCGTGCTGTCTTGCCTGGACCGCGCCGGCGACGCCTTCATCGGCAAGGTGGCCGTGGCCTTCGAAGGCGTGCGCGACCCCATCACCATCGCCCGCCTGCGCCCGGAATTGACGGGCTTTGAAATGGTCGTCGCCTCGTCGAACAATGCCGCAGTGGAAAACATTTCCGGCGACCTCCCGAAACCCAAGCAGCTGGGCAAGGAATGGGCGCGCACGCGCTATTTCGAAAGCGTGGCGCGCCGGGTCGTGGCCGATGGCAATGGCGCCAACCGCGCCCTGGGCGAAGCGGAAGCGCCGTGGGGCCTGATGTCTTGTGCGCTGGGCAATAGCGCCAATCGCCGCCGCTTCGTCAGCAATTTCTATGACGACGACTGGGATAAAGCCACGGCGCGCAAGACGCCGAATGCGCAGAACATCCGCCAGTGGCTGGCCAGCTACCAGGGCGTCAGCTTCGCCCAGGCGGCGCGCGAGTTCCGCGAGACGGAACACGTGGTGGAAAAGGCCCTGGCCGAGCACGCCCAATATGCTGCCCTGTGGCAAGCCGTGGGCACGTGCACGGAGGCTGACTTTATCCAGGCCAGCCAGCAGGCGTTGATTGCGGCCGAGCAAGAGATGGATGCGGCGAATGGCGCCCTGTCCGGCGCGCTGGCGCAGCAGGACACCTTGCTCGCCAGCAAGAAGGAATTGCTGGAAGAGGAACGCCTGGTGGCGCTGACGCAGCCCGGCTTCTTTGCCAGATTGTTCCGCACGGCACCGGCGCGCGCCTACAAGGACGCCGTCGTCGCCAACGCGGAAGCGCAGCGCCAGGCCGCGCGCGACGTGTCCGCCATCAAGCTGCTGCTGAAGGGCGAGCTGGAGCCGCGCTGCGAGCGCGCCGGCAACAGCCTGCACATCGCCCTGCGCACGGCGCAATCGCGCCAGCGCGAATGGGATGACAGCACGGAACTGCTGCGCCGCGCGCGCATGCGCTTCCCCACCATCATCGCGCCCGCGACCCTGGACGAGCTGGACGGCGACGCCCTGCAAATCGGCGGCCTGTGGCATGAACCGGCCCTGGCGCGCCTGCGCTCGCGCCTGTTCGCCAAGGCCCTGGCCCTGCATGAAGCGTGGCTGGCCGAGGTGGCGAAAAAGGGCGGTCCCGGCTTTGGCGGCAACTTGCTGGCCGTGTCCAAATTGCTGAAAAACAAACGCGCCTACGACCAGTCGCACATCGCCATGGTATGGCACAGCCTGTTCATGGTGGTGCCCGTCGTGTCGACCACCTTCGCCTCGTTCGCGCGCCAGTTCCAGGGCATGGGGCCCGAATCGCTGGGCTGGCTGTTCATCGATGAAGCGGGCCAAGCACCACCGCAAACGGCGCTGGGCAGCCTGTGGCGCGCCAAGCGCGCTGTCGTCGTAGGCGACCCGCTGCAGATCGAACCCGTATTCACGGTGCCGGGCCGCCTCGTGCAAACGTTATCTGCCCTGTCGCCGCACACGCGCGATGGCAGTTACGCGCCGACGTCCGTTTCCGTGCAGACCCTGGCCGACAAGGCCAACCGCTACGGCGCCGTGGTCGGCGCCAACGGCGAAAAACCCTTGTGGATCGGCAGCCCCCTGCGCGTGCACCGCCGCTGCGTGGAACCGATGTTTTCGCTGGCCAACAGCATCGCCTACGAAGACAAGATGGTCTACGGCTTGAGCGAACGCACGCCGCCGGCCGGCGCGCGGGGACTCACACGGGGACCGAGCCGTTGGATCGACGCCGTCGGCGCCGTCAGCTACAAGCAGGTGGTGCCTGTGCAGCTCGATTTCGTGCTGGAAGTGCTGCTGAAACTGTACCGCCGCGACGGCAAGCTGCCCGACATGTATGTGATCACGCCGTTCAAGGCCGTGCGCAACGAATTGCGCTCGCGCATCGTCGACATGGACTGGGACCGCCGCCTCGGCTACGGCAAGGCGCCGACGACCCGCGAATTGCGCCAGTGGAGCAGCCAGATGGTGGGCACCGTGCACACCTTCCAGGGCAAGGAGCAAAGCGTGGTGATGCTGGTTCTCGGCGCCGATGACAGCACGGCCGGCGCCGCGCAGTGGGCGGCGGCCACGCCGAACCTGCTCAACGTGGCCCTGACGCGCGCACAGCATTATGTGTATGTCGTCGGTAACCCGCTGCTGTGGGGGCAGTTGCCGCACTTTGCGCCGGCGTGTGCGCAATTGCCGCATACGGGCATGCATGAGTTTTTGGTGGAGATGGGCTAGAACACCTGATCACACCTGCTGCGCGTCGTGATTTGCCGTCTCCGATGCTCACTGCCTCGGCAGCCCCGTGTCTGCGCACAGTTCCGCTTCCCGACACAACGGGGGCGCCGATCCTCTCTTCCGCTCGCGACGGTTTTATCCGGCGTTCTCAATGGGGAAATGTCGTGACAACCGCATCGAACGCCACCGTCGCGCTGCCGCCATGCAACTGCATGATGGCCGTGACGATGGCCAGGCCCGTGGAAGCGGCCGAGTCGCTGCGGGCGGGATCGGCGCGATAGCTGCGCAGGTCGGATGAGCGCGGCAACGCCGCGCGTAATCCGACGCCATTGTTGACGGCACATGTCGGATTACGCGGCGTACCGCGCCTCGGCGGCCCCCACTAATCCGACCTACCCTGAGCCGGGAAGGTGAGAGTAAACGTCGTCGTTGCCGCATCGGACGCCACACTCGCGCTGCCGCCATGCAATTGCATGATGGCCGTGACGATGGCCAGGCCCAGGCCTGTGGAGGCGGCCGAGTCGCTGCGGGCCGGGTCGGCGCGGTAGAAACGCTCGAACAGGTGCGGCAAGTGGCGCGCGGGGATGGCGGGACCGAGGTTGCTCACGCTCAATTCCACATCCTCGCCGGTGGCATGCGAGCGCAATAAGATCGTGCTGCCGGGCGCCGCGTGGCGGATGGCGTTCGACAGCAGGTTGCCCAGCGCGCGGCGCAGCAGTTGCGGCTCGGCCGTGACATTCCCGCTGCCGTGGCAGGCCAGCGTCAGCTCGCGTTCTTCGGCCAAGCCTTCAAAGAAATCGGCGAGGCGCAAAAACTCATCCTGCACGGGCAAGGCTTGCTTGACGAGCACCATCTCTTCCTGCTGCGCCCGCGCCAGGAACAGCATGCTGTCGATCATGCGCGACAACCGCTCCAGCTCCTCCACATTCGACGACACCAGCTGTTCATAGTCTTGCGCACTGCGCGGACGGGCCAGCATCACCTGGCTTTGTCCCAGCAGATTGGTGACGGGCGTGCGGAATTCATGCGCCAGGTCGGCGGAAAACTGCGACAGCCGCGCATAGCCTTCCTGCAGCCGCGCCAGCATGGCATTCAAGGCGTGGATCAGCGGCAACAGTTCGCTGGGCGCACCGCGCGCCTCGAGCTGCTGCCCCAGCTTGCCCGGCCGCACCAGGGCCGCGTGCGCGGCAATATTGCGCAATGGCCGCAAGCCCCGCAGCAGCATCACGCTGGCCAGCAAGGCCGCCACCAGCGCGCTGATGGCAACGGACACGACGATCTGCCAGCGGTAGGCGGCAAACATGGCCGTGCGGTCGCCATAGACCCTGGCCACGGAAATGTCAGCCATCTGCGCGGGGTCACCGATGCGCGCGCTGGCCGCCACGACCCTGGCCGGATAGCCGTCGCGGCTGGTCCAGCTGACGATGGCGCTGTCCGTCACGGGCGCATCGACGGCCACAGGAACAGCATGCGCCACCATCTCGCCGTGCGGATTGACATCGATCAAACGCGTGCCATCGGCACGCACGATGCGGACCAGGGAATTCTCTTGCCCGCTCATGGTGTCGCGGAAATACTGGGGCCGCTCGCGGATGATATCCAGGGTGCCCGCATTGCCCAGCAATTGCTGGATCTGCCGCAGTTTTCCCAATAATAATATGTCGTCGCGGCGCTCGATTTCCGCGACGAACGAGCGGTACAGATGCATGCCCAGCCCGGCCGACACGAGCGCCACGATCAGCACGAACACGAGCGTGACACGCAGCGTGAGCGAGCGGCGCAGTTGCGAGAATTTCATGCGCCGGCGCCGTTGTCGGATACGGTCGGCGCGCGCAATTCGCAGACATAGCCCATGCCCCGCAAGGTGTGGATCAGCTTGGGTTCGAAGGGGTCGTCGAGCTTGCTGCGCAGGCGGCGGATGGCCGCGTCGATGACGTTGGTGTCGCTCTCGAAATTGATGTCCCACACTTGCGAAGCGATGATGGAGCGCGACAAGACCTCGCCCTGGCGCCGCGCCAGCAGATGCAGCAAGCCGAATTCCTTGGCCGTCAGGGTAATGCGCTGGCCTTGCCGGCTGACCTTGCGTTTCATCACGTCGATTTCCATGTCGCCGATGCGGATGACGTCGTCTTCGCGGGGCGGTCCCCGGCGCAGCAGGGTGCGGATGCGCGCCACCAGTTCGGCAAAGGCAAACGGTTTCACCAGGTAATCGTCGGCCCCCAATTCCAGCCCTTTGACCCGGTCCTGCACTTCATCGCGCGCAGTGAGGAAAATCACGGGCACGTCCGCGCCGCCTTCCTGCAGCCGCAGCGCGCGCAGCACTTGCCAGCCATCCATGATGGGCAGCATGACGTCGAGCACGATAAGGTCGGGCGCTTGCGTGCCGGCCATGTGCAGGCCGTCGCGGCCGTTGCGCGCCAGGCTCACCGTAAAGCCGGACTCGGCCAGACCGCGCAGCAGATAGTCGCCCGTCTTCGGTTCGTCTTCGATTACCAGGATGCGCATGGCCACTTTCTAAAGAGAATATAAAACCATTTTACGCCGCGTGCAGACCGCCGCGGATGATAAAAATGTCATGCGGCCATCATCTTCTTGTAGGGCAACACTGGCCATACTGGCGCCATCTTGTTCCCTGGATGTCACATGAAAACCCTGTTCTTTGGCAGTACCCTGCTATGCCCGCTGGCCAGTCCCGCACACGCCCAGTTGCGCAAGGTCGATGATGTTTCTCTGGCGGCGGCCAGCACGCTGGCCAACGCAGCCATGGCCGCGTGCCAGGCGCAAGGCCGGCACATCGCCGTTACCGTGCTGGACCGTGGAGGCAATGTCGTGGCCGTGCAGCGCGCCGATGGCGTGGGACCGCATAACACGGATGCCAGCCGGCGCAAGGCCTACACGGCGCTCTCCACCAGGAGCGACACCTACACGCTGACCCTGGCTGCCCGAAACAATCCCGACATGGCCAATTTGACCACCTTGCCGGAACTGTTGCTGCTGGGCGGCGGCCTGCCGTTGATGGTGCAGGGGCAAGTGGCCGGTGCCATCGGCGTCGCCGGCGGCGGGGGCGCGCAGCAAGACCGCGCCTGCGCCCAGGCTGCGCTGGCCGCCCTCCCTGAACTCGATTCCCCCACCCCATGAAAGACACAACGATGACTTACCTGAAAAAACTCACCGCCGCGCTGGCCTTCGCCAGCCTGTCCGGCACGGCCCTGGCCGCCGCCAATCCCTTGAGCGTGCACATCCTCGACCTGCAGAGCGGCCAGCCGACGGCGGGCGTGACGGTGACCCTGGAGCACAAGCAGGGCAAGGACTGGACGCCATTGAACAGTGGCGTGACGAATGCGCAGGGGCGCATTGCGGCCATGTATCCGGAAAATGTCGCCATGCAGGCGGGCGATTACCGCATCGTCTTTAAAACAGGCGAGCACTATGCGCGGCTGAAACAGGAAACATTCTTCCCGGAAATCCCCGTGCAATTTCATGTGGAAAAGACTGACCAGCACTATCACATTCCGCTGCTGCTCAGTCCTTTCGGTTTTTCCACGTATCGCGGAAATTAAGCCTACCCGAGGTCAGCCGAGCGTTTTTGCCGTCTGTCCGAACAGCACGCTTTTCGCGTCGCCGCTGACGGTGGGCTGCACATTGATTTCAGCCGCCCGCGCATATGCGCGCACGGTGGCGGGACGGGCGGCAATGGCCGCGAACCAGCGCGCCAGGTGCGGGAAGTCTTCCAACTTCTGGCGCTGGCGTTCGTGCGGCACGATCCACGGGTAGATCGCCATGTCGGCGATGGAATACGTGTCGCCGGCCACGAATGCGCGGTCGGCCAGGCGCTTGTTCAGCACGCCGTATAGCCGGTTCGTTTCATTCACATAACGCGTAATCGCGTAGTCGATCGGCTCGGGCGCATATTGCACGAAATGGTGGTTTTGCCCGGCCATGGGGCCAAGGCCGCCCATTTGCCAGAACAGCCACTGCATGACTTCGGCGCGTCCGCGCACATCGGCCGGCAGGAATTGCCCGCTTTTCTCGGCCAGGTATTGCAAAATCGCGCCCGATTCGAACAGCGATAGCGGTGCACCGCCATCTTCCGGCGCCTGGTCGACGATGGCGGGAATGCGGTTGTTCGGCGCGATGGCGAGGAATTCCGGCTTGAACTGGTCGCCCTTGCCGATATGCACGGGAATGAGCTTGTACGGGATGCCCGCTTCTTCCAGGAACATCGTCACTTTGTGCCCGTTGGGCGTGGTCCAGTAATACAGGTCGATCATCGTGGTCTTTCCAGGTAGGTAAGGAGGGCAGGCGGCCACAAGATAAGTCGTACGTCACTATTGTCGCGCCGCAACTGATATGCATGGATATAATGCCACGTAAGCGAAAAACAAGACGGCGCAAGCATTCACTCGCGCTGTCACGCAGGCATCCCGACATTCCCGAGCACAAACCAAGAAAGCCGACCATGCGCAAACTCCTGATCGTCACGCTGTCCGTCCTGCTGTCAGGCTGTGTCCAGGACTTCGCCATCTACATGTTCGATGGGCAAGACCATTCCCTGACCGTGCGCCGCCAGCAACGTTATTTTTGGCAAGATACGGTGGAAGTGCAGCTGATGGCGACCAATTTGCCGCAATGCCAGCGCCTGCATACCCTGTCGACGGACGCGCCGGCCGACATCACGGTCGAGCTGTTTGCCGCCGGCGATGGCATCTGGAATATCCGCATGGGCAAGCAGCTGTGGCAGGCGGAAACGAATACCTGCAATGCGCTGACGGAAATGGAAAACGACCCGAAAGCCGACCTGGGCCAGCCGGTCGGGCAATTCGTGGTCGTCGATGACAAGCTGGAATTCGAACCGGCGCCGCAAGCGGCGGCGCCAGCCCAGTAAGTCCTTAACGAAACCCCTAGCGCGCCGCCAGGCTGCGCAGCGGCTTTTTCGCCACGGCGCGTGGCGCGCCAGCCGACGTGGCCGCCAAGCGCGGCGCCGTGCCCGGTTCCTGCGCCGACAGCTTGAAGCGCGCCACCAGTTGCGCCAGCACGGCCGCCTGGTCCTGCATGCTCGACGCCGCAGCCGCCGCCTCTTCCACCAGTGCCGCATTTTGCTGCGTCACGCTGTCCATCTCCGTGATCGCCTGGTTGACGTGGCCGATGCCCGTGCTTTGCTCGTGCGAGGCGGCCGTGATGTCGGCCATGATGTCGGTCACGCGCGAGACGGAAGCCACCACCTGATCCATGGTCGTGCCCGCCTGTGCGACGAGCGTGCTGCCGGCCGCGATGCTGTCGACGGAAGCGCCGATCAGTTCCTTGATTTCCTTCGCCGCGCCAGCGGACCGTTGGGCCAGGTTGCGCACTTCCGACGCCACCACGGCAAAGCCGCGTCCCTGCTCGCCGGCGCGCGCCGCTTCCACGGCCGCATTCAAGGCCAGGATATTCGTCTGGAAGGCGATGCCATCGATGACGCCGATGATGTCGACGATCTTGCGCGACGAAGCGTTGATGGTGTCCATGGTGCCGATCACTTGCGCCACCACGGCGCCGCCCTGGCGCGCCACGGCGGAAGCGGATTGCGCCAGTTCATTCGCCTGCACGGCGTTGCCCGCGTTTTGTGTCACGGTCGAGGTCAATTCCTCCATCGAGGCCGCCGTTTCTTCCAGTGAACTGGCTTGCATTTCCGTGCGCGCCGACAAGTCCATATTGCCGCTGGCAATCTCGCTCGATGCCGTGGCGATCGTCTCGGCGCTGTGGCGGATCTCGCTGATCGCATCGACCAGGTTGGCCTGCATGGTTTTCATCGCGTACAGCACGCTGTGGCGGTCATTGGCATGCGTGCGCACTGCGCCGCTCAGATCGTTATTCGCGATCTTTTCCGCCACGTCGGCCGCATACTCGGGATCGCCGCCCAGCGCATGGCGCAGGCTGCGGTTGATCACGACGACGACGGCGGCCAGCAGCGCGCACACGAGTACCAGCACGCCCAGCGAAGTCAGCAGCGACTGGCGGAAGGCCGCGTCGATATCGTCCATGTACACGCCCGTCACGATGGTCCAGCTCCATGGCTTGTAGGCCACCACGCGGCTCATCTTCGGTTCCGGCGTCTTCTGGCCGGGACGGGGGAAATAGTAGTGGACGAAGCCCTTGCCTGCATCGGTCTTGCCGACGGCAACGATGTCGCGGTACAGATAAGTGCCGTTGGCATCTTTAAAATCCGACATGTTCTTGCCATCGGTTTGCGGTGCGGCGGGATTCATCACGACGACGGCGTCGAGGTTGATGATGGACAAATAGCCGGTCTCGCCGAAGCGCATGCTCTTGATGACGGCCGTGGCCTGCTTCTGCGCTTCTTCCTTCGTCAGGGCGCCGCTGGCGACCAGGTCGCCGAACATCTTGACGGCGCCCAGGCCCAGGTCGGCGGCATTGCTCAAGTCGGCGCTGCGCTCCTCGATGCGGATCTTGCGAATTTCCAGGGCGTTATAGACAAAAATAACGGTGATGCACAACAGGCTGCAAATCAGGGGGATCCATAACTTCTGCTGGAACGTCAATTTCTTCATGCTGTGTCTCCAACTAATTATTTGCGGCGATGGGGGCGTGGCCCGCTTCCAGCTCGGCTGGCCAGGAATGCGGCGGCGACGGTGCTCTGGCGGCACCGTTCAGACTGCTCCAGCATACGCTTGAACGACCGACATTTACAATGCTGGGAGGCAATGATTTTTGCCCGGTGTTGTTAATGCGTTGCGACAATTGATGAGAATTGATGCTGCATTGCAATAAAAATGCGGCCAGCGGCCGCCGTTCTTTTACGCTACAGTCACTGCCATTCCCCACCGCGCAAGGAGTCCCATGTCGACCACCATGAGCTGGCAAGGCTTTGCCATCCTGTCGGCCGTGTTTGCGGCCCTGACGGCCATCCTGGGCAAGCTGGGCGTGGCCCACCTGAACAGCAACATGGCCACCTTGATACGCACTGGCGTCATCCTGCTGGTGACGGCGGCCATCATCTCGCTGCGCGCCGAGTGGCAGCGTCCCAGCGGCGGCAACTGGGTGGGCTGGACCTGCCTGATCGCCTCGGGCGTGGCCACGGGGCTGTCGTGGCTGTGCTATTTCCGCGCGCTGCAGCTGGGGCCCGTGTCGCTGGTGGCGCCCGTCGACAAGCTCAGCGTGGCGCTGGTGATGCTGGCCGGCTGGCTGGTGCTGGGCGAACCGTTCACGCTGAAAGGGGCTCTCGGCGGCGGCCTGATCGTGCTCGGCTCGCTGATTTTGCTACTCTGAGGCATTCCACGGCGCGCCTGTGTCAGAATGCACGCCGCACAGATCGAATCACGAAAGAACAGCATGACCAAGAATGAAGCCATGAAACGCATCAACGACCGCCTGGGCAAACCCACCCTGACGGACAAGAACACGCATTTTGCCAGCGTCGCCAGCTATGGCACGGACGAAGGCTGGTGGCTGAAGATTCCCTTCCTGACATTCAAGCAGGAATTGCACTTCATCCTCAACAATGAGAAAACGAAAAGCTTCCAGCACCTGAAAATCGGCGCCAACCAGATCCTCAGCCCCGGCATGAAGTTCCGCAGCACGGGCGGCGCGGCCGACGCCTTCATGTCGGCCTCCGCGCCGAAACGCCTGGTCGACTTGCTCGACGGCGGCAGCAAGTACAACTTCACCAAGCACTTCATCAACGACTACCGCTACTAAAACACCTGACCAAACCTACTGCGCGGCGCGCTTTGCGGCCTGCGATGCTCACCGTACTAGAAGTACGGTTGCGCTTCTTAGCCACAAATCACTGCCGCTCGCTACGGTTTTGTCAGGTGCTCTTGAGTTTGTCAGCCCTCCCTTGGCGGCAGCCATGCCTTGAGCAAATGCTGGGCGATGTCGAGCGCGTCGTCGCGGCTGGTGCCGAAATGCAGGGGATAGCCCCAGAACTTGCCAAATAGAACGGCAAAGGCCTTGCCGGCCAGGCGCTTGGCGGCGCTCGGTTCGACCAGCACCATGCCCTGGATATACGCGCGGATGGCGGCCTTGTTCTGCTTCATCCACAGCGATGCGCGCTTGCGCTCCGCCTGCGGGTGTTCATGCCCGCCCTCGTCAAAGCCTTCCTCGCTGAGGATGACAAACGCCTGCCGGCGCGCCAGCAGCGCGTCGAACTGGGCAAACAGTACGTCGGCCTGGGCAGCTGCCGTGCCGTCGCGGCGCATCCAGACGAGGGGAAATGTGGAAAAATCGAGTTGCATGGGATGACTCCTTCAATGGGGGTTGCCGTTCCTCCTCACCTTCATCAGAACACGGGCGGCGGCGGTTGCCGTTGAAGCGGGGCTGCGGATGCCCATACGATAGCGTTGGCGATGCTGCGCGTCATTGCATAAAATAGCCACAATATTATTCAATCCAGCCAAAGTCTTTCCCATGCCCCATCCCCTCTTGCCCAGCATGTTGACGGCCCACCTGGGTCTGGACGACGACGCCTCCATCCTCGATTTCGACGTCGATGGCGTGCTGCGCCCCTTGCTGGCCGTGGGCCTGGCCAGCGTGCCCGAGGATGCGGAGCAGGCGCCGCATCAGCACCGCAAGGGGCAGTTGCTGTATGCCACGCGGGGCGTGATTCATTGCGAGGTGGAAAGCGGCGTGTGGATCGTGCCGCCGCAGTGCGCCGTGTGGATACCGGGCGGCCTGATGCATGCCGCGCAGGGCGTGGGCGAGGCGGAATGTTATTGCCTGTTTGTCGAGCCGGCCATGGCGCCAGCCTTGCCCGCCGTCTGCTGCACCGTGGCCGTCTCGCCCTTGCTGCGCGAACTCATCGCCAAGGCGGCCGCTTTTCCCACCCTGGCCGCGCTGCAGGGCGCGCAGGAACGCCTGGTGCTCACCCTGCTCGATGAACTGGCGGCCGCGCCCGTGGAAGACTTGCATTTGCCGATGCCGCGCGATGCGCGCCTGCGTCGCCTGGCCGCCCTGCTGCTGGCCCAGCCAGCCGATAAAAACACCCTGGCCGAATGGGCCAGCCGCATCGGCATGAGCGAGCGCAGCATGACACGGCAGTCATTGCAGGAAATGGGCATGAGCGTGGGCCGCTGGCGCCGGCAATTGCACGTCATCCTGGCCTTGCAACGGCTGGCGCAAGGGCGCAGCGTGAAAGCCGTGGCGCTGGAACTCGGCTATGAAAATACCAGCGGCTTCGTCACCATGTTCCGCAAGGCCGTGGGCAAGCCGCCGGCGCGCTACCTGGCGGAACGGGAATCCAAGAGAATATAAAAACGCATAAAAAAAGGCGGCATAAGCCGCCTTCGTCGCTCATCGTCGCCGAAAAATTAGCTTTCGCGTGCCAGCGCCAGGAATTCCGTGCGCAGCGCCAGGTTTGGCTGCATCTCGCCCAGCATGGCCGAGGTGATGGTTTCTTCGCCCGGCGTGCGGATGCCGCGGCTTTCCATGCACAGGTGGCGGCAGCGTACGACCACGCCCACCGATTTCGGTTCCAGCACTTCCATCAACGCATTGGCGATCTGCATCGTCATGCGTTCCTGCACTTGCAGGCGCTTGGAGAAGCAATCGACGAGGCGCGTCAGTTTCGACAGGCCGACGATCTTGCCGTTAGGCACATAACCGATGGTGGCCTTGCCGAAGAATGGCGCCAGATGGTGTTCGCAATGGCTGTAGACGGGGATGCCGCGCACGACGATCAGCTCGTTGTATTGTTCCGCGCCGTCTTCAAAGGCTTTCAGCAAATCCACCGGATCCTGGCCATAGCCCGAGGTCCAGTGCTTCCAGGCCTTGGCCACGCGCGCCGGCGTTTCCAGCAAGCCAGGACGCTGCGGGTCTTCGCCAAAGCTGCTGATCAGCCGGCGCCAGTCGTTTTCGGAGAATTCTTCTTGAGACATGCTAAACCACCCTAAAATTTTCAATTGCCGCCAGTATATAGAAAATGCGGCAAGCTGCCTGAGCAGCTCCTGCTTTGCCTATACCGGCGGCGGTCGGTGCGCGCCCACCAGCAGCGCGGAAATCGACACGCTGGAGCTCGCTTCCGGCCACGCATCGCCGGGGCCGAACCAGCGCGCCTCGGCGATCTCGTTCTCATCGAGGCGGATTTCGCCGTCGAGATAATCCGCCGTAAACGCGATCATCAGCGAATGGGGAAACGGCCAGGACTGGCTCATGAAGTACTGCAGATTGTGCACGCGCAAACCCACCTCTTCCATCACTTCGCGGTGCACGGCTTCCTCGATCGATTCGCCCGCTTCCAGGAAACCGGCCAGCGGACTGAAACGCTGCGATGGAGAATGCTTGTGCATGGCCAGCAGCACCTGCTCCCCCTTGCGGATGAGTACCATCATGGCCGGCGAAATGCGCGGATACGCGAGCATGCCGCAGGCGGCGCACGTGAAGCAGCGTTCGCCGCGCGTGCGCTGCATGGGCGTGGCGCACACGCCGCAATGGCGGTGCGTGCGCGCCCATTCGGCCAGCTGCACGGCGCGGCTGGCCAGGCCCAGGAAAGCGTCGTCGACGGCATTGAACAGCGAACGCAAGCCATGCCAGGCCACGCCTGCCCCGGCCGGCAAGGCCTCGTCATCGCGCCAGACGGTCTGGCAATAACGCCCCTGCCACAGCCCTACCGGCTGGGCAAGACGCAAGTCGATATCGAGCGCGGCCACCTCGGCCGCCGTCGGCAGGGACAGGTCTGACGTACGCAACAGCACGCGCCCGCGGTGAAAGACAAAGCTGAGCGTGTCGGCGGCGGCGGGCGCCGGTTCGGGCACATCGATGAGGGGCACAAAAGCGTCGGGAGTATGGAGCATGCTTGGCGGAAATTTGTAAAGGTTGCTCATCATACTCCCGCTGCCGGACGCCTGCGCGCGTACCAGCCGCACGCCTGCAAAGCAAGCATTCATGCGGCACCACAGTGTTTTTTTTCCGATACCTGTAATCCGTTGTGTAAACGAGACTGATAACGATTCTCATTTACTGAATAGCGCCCAATTATTACAATGTCACACAAACCCGTCTCCACAGCCAGCCACTTGCCCGCATGCGATTGCAGCGCGCGCAGCGCCAGCCAGGAACCATTACCCTGAACTTATCGAGAGAGCAAGATGGCAATCAAGAGCCGCAAACACGCCCCCACCCGTTTCAACCAGCACATCGGCGCCGCCCTGGCCGTGATGCTGCTGCCCGTCGCCGCCCAGGCAGCCGACCCGGCCGGCCAAAGCGCCCCGGCGTCGCAGCAGATGCTGAACGAAGTCAAGGTTGTGGGTTCCAAGGAAAATGATTTCAAGGCCGAAAAAGCCTCGTCGCCGAAATACACGGAAGAACTGGTCAATACGCCGCAAACCATCGTCGTGATCAAGAAGGAATTGATCGAACAGCAAGGCGCGCTGACCCTGACGGATGCGCTGCGCAACACCCCTGGCGTCGGTACTTTTTTCCTCGGTGAAAACGGCAACACGAACACGGGCGACGCCGTCTACATGCGCGGTTTCGATTCGTCGGGCAGCATCTATGTCGATGGCGTGCGCGACGTGGGCTCCATCTCGCGCGACGTCTTCAACATCGAACAGATCGATGTGCTGAAGGGCCCGGCGGGCACGGACAGCGGCCGCGGCTCGCCGACCGGTTCGATCAACCTGGTCAGCAAGACGGCCACCATGGAAAACAAATTCAATTCGCTGCTGACGGCGGGCAGCGGCAAGCAGAAACGCGCCACGGCCGACTGGAACCGCATCCTCGACAGCGACTCGGGCACGGCCTTGCGCCTAAACCTGATGACGCAGGACAGCGGCAACCCGGCGCGCGATGAAGTCAAGAACAAGCGCTGGGCCTTCGCGCCCACCGTCACCTTCGGCATCGGCAAACCAACGCGCATCACGGCCAGCTACCTGCACGTAGACCAGGACAACGTGCCCGACGGCGGCGTGCCGACCATCGGCCTGCCGGGCTACTCGACGCCAGACGTCCCCACCAAGGAAAGGCCGGTCGTCCGTACCTACCTGAACAGCGCCGCCAGGGTCGATACGAAGAATTTCTACGGCTCCACCTCGGACTACGACAAGGTCAAGGCCGACATGGGCACCTTGCGCATCGACCATGATTTCTCGCCCAACGTGCAGTTCCAGAACACCACGCGCTACGGCAAGACCAAGCAGGACTACCTGCTGACGGCCTTCATGGGCAACACCGCCAACCTGAATACGGACAAAGCGGGTGCGGTGGCAACAGATCCGTCGACCTGGACCCTGGCGCGCTCGCTGCGCACCGTGAAAGACCAGGAAAACACGATCTTGACCAACCAGACCGTGGTCAGCGCGCAATTCGACACGGGCGTGCTGAAGCACTCCGTGGTGGCCGGCGCCGAGTTCACCAGCGAGAAGCAGACCAATTACAGCTATGTGCCAGCCACCCTGGGCACCTTGCCGGCAGCCAATCTGTACAAGCCGAACCCGCGCGACACCGTCACCGGCCACAACCCCGTGCGCAGCGGCGCCTTCACCGAAGGCGAAGTCAACACGCAAAGCCTGTATGTGTTCGACACCGTCAAGTTCGGCGACAAGTGGATCTTCAACGGCGGCGTACGCTTCGACCATTTCAATACCACGTATGACGCCGTCGCCCTGCAAGCGGCCGTGACCGCGCCCGCGGTACAGCCATTGCCAGTGGGCACGCCGATTCCTACCCATTTGACCCTGAGCGACACCTTGGCCAACGGCAAGATCTCGGCCATGTACAAGCCGACGCCGGACAGCAGCGTGTATGCCTTGCTGGCCACGTCGAAAGCGCCGCCGGGTGTCAACTTCGCCCTGAGCACGGGCGCCAGCAGCGCACAAAACCCGAGCTATGACCCGCAGGAAACCGTCACCAAGGAAATCGGCACCAAATGGGACTTCCTGAAGCAAAAACTGTCGCTGTCGGCCGCCGTCTACCAGACCACCGTCAAGAATGAAGTGGAACAGGATCCTGTGATCCCGACCATTTATTACCAGACCGGCAAGAAGCGCGTGGAAGGCCTGGAACTGGGCGTGGTGGGCGAGATCATGCCGAACTGGCTGGTCAGCGCCGGCTACACGCGCATGAATACCAAGGTCGAGTCGGGCAAGGTCGTCACGGCCAGCGGCATCAATAACCTCAGCTACACGCCGAAGCAGGCCTTCACCAGCTGGACCTCGTACACCCTGCCGTTTGGCCTGAAGATCGGCGGCGGCGCGCGCTACGTGGGTGAAATGCTGCGCGGCACCGATGGCGCCGTCGGCACGCCGGCCCGCGTGGATGCCTACTGGGTCTTCGACGCCATGGCAACCTACACCGTCAACAAGAACCTCGACTTGCAGCTGAACGCCTACAACCTGGCCGACAAGAACTATGTGGCGGCCATCAACAAATCCGGCTTCCGCTACACCCCGGGCCAGCCCCGTTCGTTCAGCCTGACGGCAAATATCAAGTTCTGAAATCAATAGAACAGAAACTGCGCCACATCAAGCCCCTCTTCGGAGGGGCTTTTTTATTGTCCTGATAATCTTGCCTTTTTGGCGCACGGACGGCCTGCCGCGACTAGCGTATGAAAAGTCATACAGCGATGCGCTTGCGCGTCCAATATTTCGCGCAAGCGCGCCAAGTTGCGACATCCTGACAACAAAAAAGCTTCCTTAAATCAACAACTTAAGAAGTTATGCGCCAAAGGCCAATTTCAGGCATATCCTTTGCTATGTACAGGTTTTGCTGCAAATAATCGCTAGCACGCAAGGGCTTGTTTTTGAGAAATATTGACTCCAAGCTTGAGTTGCTCGCTATCAATAATCCGCTCACAGCGGCGTTTCACCGGAGGAGTCAAAATGAAAAAGAAACGGCCATTAACCCTGTACATCCTGATTGCCATGATCCTCGGCATTGCCGTGGGCTATGGATGCAACACCGCCTTCCCTGATGCCAAGCTCAGCGCTCAAATCGCTGGCAATATTTCCATCGTCACCGACGTCTTCCTGCGCCTGATCAAGATGATCATTGCGCTGCTGGTGTTCTCCACCCTGACCGTCGGTATTGCCCACATGGGCGACGGCAAGACGGCCGGCCGTATCGGCCTGAAAGCCATGTGCTGGTTCGTCGTTGCCTCGCTGGTGTCGCTGGCGCTGGGCATGGTGCTGTCGAACCTGATGCAACTGGGAACCAACCTGGGTTTGCCGTTGCCGGACATCCACGCGTCGACCAATCTGAAAACGGCCGCCTTCACCTTGAAAGATTTCTTCACGCACCTGGTGCCGAAGTCGCCGATCGAGGCCATGGCCAACAATGAAATCCTGCAAGTGCTGGTATTTTCGATCTTCTTCGGCGGCGCACTGGCCGGCCTGGGCGAATCGGGCAAGACCCTGACGGCCGTCGTCGACCAGCTGGCGCAAGTCATGCTGCGCATCACCGGCACCATCATGAACCTGGCCCCGCTGGCCGTGTTCGCTGCCATGGCTTCCGTCATCACCACCCACGGCCTGGGCGTGCTGGTCACGTTTGCCAAGTTCATGGGCGGCTTCTACGTAGGCCTGCTGTGCCTGTGGGCCCTGCTGATCGGCGCCGGCTTCGTCGTCATCGGTCCGCGCATCTTCAAGCTCGTCGGCCTGATCCGCGAACCGTTCCTGCTGGCATTCTCGACGGCCAGCTCGGAAGCGGCCTATCCAAAACTGCTGACGGCGCTCGACCAGTTCGGCGTGGACCGCAAGATTTCCAGTTTCGTATTGCCAATGGGCTACTCCTTCAATCTGGACGGCTCGATGATGTACTGCACCTTTGCCGTGCTGTTCATCGCGCAAGCCTACGGTATCGACCTGTCGATCGGCACCCAGATCACCATGCTGCTGCTGCTGATGCTGACCTCGAAAGGCATGGCTGGCGTGCCGCGCGCCTCGCTGGTGGTGATTGCCGCTACCCTGAACCAGTTCAATATTCCGGAAGCGGGCTTGCTGCTGCTGATGGGCGTCGACCAATTCCTCGACATGGGCCGTTCGGCAACCAACGCGGTCGGCAATGCCGTCGCCACTGCTGTCGTCGCCAAGTGGGAAGGTGGCCTGGCCACCGAGGAAGAGGCAGCCGCGGCCAACGCAGCCAGCCAGAACACGGAAAGCCATTGGGGCGAAGCGGATCACGCTAGCAAAGCCTGATAGCGCCATGGCCCGCCACAAGCGGGCCATTTATTTGTTGTCCATGTTGAGTAACAAGCAGTCAGGTAGTGCGATCAGTAGTCATCCCAACTTATTAGAGAGATTTTCATGAAAAAAGTCCTGTTTACCGTGCTGGCCCTTGGCGCAGCTTCCGGCGGCGCGCTGGCCCAATCGAGCGTGACCATCTATGGCGTGGCAGACGCCGGCCTGGTGTTCGACAAGGATGCGGCTGGAGACCGCCTGAACCGCGTCGCTTCCGGCGTGGCTTCCGGCTCGCGCATCGGCTTCAAAGGCAAGGAAGACCTGGGCGGCGGCCTGGCCGCTACCTTCGTCCTGGAAAGCGGTTTCAACATCGACACCGGCACCTCGGGCCAGGGCGGCCTGCTGTTCGGCCGCCAGGCATATGTCGGCCTGACCGGCAGCGCCGGCGCCGTCACCCTGGGCCGCCAATACTCTCCTTACTACCTGGCCCTGCGCGACGTGGCCGATCCGTTTGTCATCGGCCTGGCCGGCACGGCATCGAACCTGATGGTGACGAATATCCGCGTCGACAACATGGTGCAATACACCACGCCGACCTGGAGCAAGCTGTCGGCCGACCTGGCGTATGGCTTTGGCGAAGTGGCCGGCGACAATGCGAAAAACCGCAGCATGGGCGGCGCCGTGCATTACATCGATGGCCCGCTGAACGTGACCCTGACGCACCACCGCAAGGAAAATGCGCTGGCAACCCAGCAAACGCGCAACACCCTGCTGGCCACGCGCTACGACTTTGGCGTACTGCAAGGTAACTTCGGCTACGCCGACAACCGCGCCCTCGACAACAGCAAGAGCAACGACATCCTGGTCGGCTTCAGCGCCCCGTTCGGCGCCACCAAGCTGGTCGCGTCGTACATCCGCCACAACGACAAGAGCAACCTGAACCGTGACGCCCAGCAATGGGCCATCGGCGCCTTCTATTCCCTGTCCAAGCGCAGCGACCTGTACACCGGTTACGGCCACATCAGCAACAAGAACGGCGCCACCTTCGTCGTCGGCAACGCCACCGACAATGGCACCGGCAACAGCGGTTTCAATTTAGGCATGCGTCATACCTTCTGATCGCGGCTGACTATAGCGCAAGCCGCCGGATGCATGTCCGGCGGCTTTTTTTATATGGCAACGCACCTTGATGCGATACTGTGGGTTCTTGCAAGTTGGCAGCTGATTTTATGAATAGCAGTAACAAACCCTCCCTTTCCTGGCGCCAGCGCCTGTCGCAACGGTCGGGCCGCGAAACGCTGGCCTGGGGCGTGGTGCTGGCCGCCTGCCTGGCCACCGTCTGGCTCGTGTATTTCTGGACCGAACGCATCGCCATCGGCAAGCTGCAGGCGAGCGGCGCGCAACGCCTCGAGGTGTATGTCAGCAGCCTGGAAAATGCGCTGGAGAAATACGACTTCCTGCCCAAGACCCTGGAACTGAACCGCGACGTGATCCGTTTGCTGCAGCACCCGGAAGACCCAGTGCTGGTCGATACGGTCAACCATTACCTGGAGCAGATGAATGCTCAGGCGAAATCCTCGACCATTTTCATCAGCAACCTCGATGGCAACACGCGGGCCGCCAGCAACTGGCAGCAGCCCGACAGCTTTATTGGCGACAATATCTCGTTCCGCCCCTACGCCCAGGATGCGCTGCGCGGCACGCCGGGCCGCTTCTATGGCGTGGGCACGACGCGGCTGGAACCCGGTTACTTCTTTGCCCACGGCATCTACCAGAATGGCCACATGCTGGGCCTGGCAACGGTCAAGGTGAACCTGGAAAACCTGGAAAAACGCTGGGTGCAAGGCGCCGACAAGGTGATGCTGGCCGACGAGCACGGCGTAATCTTCCTCAGCTCCATGGCGGACTGGAAATACAAGGCCCTGGCGCCGCTGTCGCCCGCGATCGTCGAAGAACTCAACCGCACGCGCCAGTATTATTCAAAGCAGCTGGAAGCCATCCCCTTCGTTTCCGACCGCCAGCTGGGCAATGGGGCGCGCGTGATCAGCGTGCGCGAGCAGGAACACGCCGACACGCCGCCAAAGATCAGCTCGAGCGTGATGACGCAGATCAAGCTCAAGTCCCCGCAAGGCTGGACATTTATTTACCTGTCCGACCTGGCGCAAGCGAAGGCCAGCGCGCGCGCCGCGGCCGCCTTCTCTTGCGTGCTGCTGGGTTTTTTCATGCTGCTGTTCTTTTACCTGCGCCAGCGCCGCGCTGCCGTGGCGCAAAAATTGCGTGCCCGCGAAGATCTGCAACATGCCTATGACAACCTGGAAGCCATGGTCGAGGAGCGCACCTCGGAACTCAATGCCATGACACAAAGCCTGAGCCAGGAAATCGACGTGCGCAGCAAGGCCGAGCAAAAGCTGCACATCACGCAAAACGAGCTGTTTCAAGCGGGTAAGATGGCCGTGCTGGGACAGATGTCGGCCAGCATCACGCATGAACTCAACCAGCCGCTGACGGCGCTGCGCACCATGTCCGACAATGCCGTCATCCTGCTGGAGCGGGGCCGGCTCGACGACGCGCGGCGCAACCTGGCGAAGATCTCGCAAATTGCGGCCAGGATGGGAACCATTACGGGTCAATTGAAGATTTTTGCGCGCAAGTCGACCACCAGCCTGACCTCCGTCTCGATCCCCACGGCGATCAGCAATGCCCTGTTCCTCGTCGAACGCCGCCTGCAGGTGGAAAATGTGCGCTTCACCCTGCAACTGCCGCCCGAAGACATCTTTGCCATGTGCGAAAGCAACCGCCTGGAGCAGGTGCTGGTGAACCTGTACGCCAATGCGCTCGACGCCATGAACGGCAGCGACGTGCGCAGCCTGCGCGTGGCCGTCGAATGCACGCCGGAGCACGTGCTGATCCACGTGGCCGACACGGGGCCCGGCTTGTCCACGGAAGTGTGCGAACACCTGTTCGAACCGTTCTTCACGACCAAGCCGCAAGGCCTGGGACTGGGCCTGGGACTGGCCATTTCCGAACAGATCACGCGCCAGTTCGGCGGCGTGCTGCGCGCCGAGAACGCTCCCGGCGGCGGCGCCATCTTCACCATCGAACTACAGATTGCAACGCAGGAGGAAAAACATGTTTGACGGCTTGAAGGTCTTGCTGGTCGAGGACGACCCCACCGTACGCGAGGGCAGCGAGCAGGCACTGCAGCTGGCCGGCCTGGACGTGCTGGCGTTTCACTCGGCCGAGCTGGCCTATAAACTGCTGACGCCGGATTTCCCCGGCATCGTGGTGAGCGACGTGCGCCTGCCCGGCATGAGCGGCCTGGAATTGCTGCAAGCGGTCAAGGCGCTCGATGCCAACCTGCCCGTGATCCTCGTCACGGGCCACGGCGACATCACCATGGCCGTGCACGCCATGCGCACGGGCGCCTACGATTTCATCGAAAAGCCCTATTCGTCCGAGCAACTGGTCGACGTCATCCTGCGCGCGCTGGAAACGCGGCGCCTGACGCTGGAAGTGCACAGCCTGCGCCGCCAGCTCGAAGACGGCGGCGGCATCGAAGCGCGGCTACTGGGAAATTCCGTGGCGATGCGCGACATACGGCGCTTGATCCTCGACGTTGCCGACGAACCGGCCGACGTGCTGATCTATGGCGACACGGGCACGGGCAAGGAAATGGTGGCGCGCTGCCTGCACGACTTCAGCCACCGCCGCAAGCACAACTTCGTCGCCGTCAACTGCGGCGCGATTCCGGAAAGTATTTTTGAGAGCGAAGTCTTCGGCCACGAACCGGGCGCGTTTACGGGCGCGGCGAAGCGGCAGGTGGGCAAGATCGAGCACGCGGACCAGGGCACTTTTTTCCTCGATGAAATTGAAAGCCTGCCCCTGTCCTTGCAAGTGAAATTGCTGCGCGTGCTGCAGGAACGCTATATCGAGCGCCTGGGCTCGAACGTGCCCACGCCCGTCGACGTGCGCGTCATCGCGGCGGCCAAGCTGGACCTGGAAGACTTGTCGCAGCAACAGAAATTCCGCAGCGACCTGTACTACCGCCTGAATCTGATCGTGCTGCATCTGCCGCCATTGCGCGAACGGCGCGAAGACATTCCCATCCTGTTCGAACACTTCGTGCTGGCCGCCGCCGCCCGCTACAACCGTGCCGCGCCCGTGGTCTCCAGCGCGCAGATGCGCAACCTGATGGCCCATTCCTGGCCCGGCAATGTACGCGAGTTGCGCAATATCGCCGACCGCTTCGTGCTGGGCATCGCCGGTGGCACCTCGAGCCTGCTGGCGGCCGGACTGGCCAGCCCCCTGTCGCTGGCGGAGCAGGTTAACGGCTTCGAACGCGCGCTGATCGAGCAGGAACTGCGCGCATATGCGGGCAACGTCAGCGAAGTGAGCGCCGTTCTCGGCTTGCCGAAGCAGACCTTGTACCACAAGATGCAGAAGTACAACCTGGTGGCCGAAGAGTTCCGCTGATCAACCGACCCGGCCCGTGCGCAAGGGCGCGACCCAGTCGGGCCGCCCGTTCCCCAGCGCCAGCCGGGCCGCCTTTTCCCAGTCATATGCCACGGCGTGCAACTGCGCCGTCCAGGCGCCATCGGCGCCCTGTTCCGCGATGGCATAGCGCGCATGCGGCGTGCCATTTTCCATCACGTGCGGATACCCGTGATCATCGTCGTAGGCTTGCAAGCCCACGCTGCCCGGATTGACGATCAGCCGCCCATCCGGCAGGCGCACCTGGCGCGGCATGTGCGTGTGGCCGCACAGGATCAAGGCCGCATCCGCCTCTCCCGCACGTTCGGCCACTTCCTCCCGCGTGGCGGCGCGGCTGCCCTGCGGCGTGACGCTGTCGAGAAAGTACACGAGGTCGCTTGTCGGCGTGCCGTGCACGAGCAGCACGTCCTTGCGCAAGCGCAAGGTGGCGGGCAGCGCACCTATCCACGCCAGTTGCTCCGGCAGCAGTTGCGCGCGCGCATACGCATCGGACACGCCCATGCGCGCCGGATCGCCCAGCAACTGGCGCTCATGGTTGCCGCGGATGGTGGGCAAGTCGAGCGCCATCAGGCGCGCCGCCGTGGCGCGCGGCTGCAGATGGCCCGAGACGATATCGCCCAGGTTGACGGTCACGTCCACGCCACGCCGGGCGATGTCGGCCAGCACGGCCTCGAGCGCGTCCAGGTTGCCGTGGATATCGGAAATGGCGGCGATTTTCATGCGGTGTCTCCTCCTCTTGCACCATTTTGCCCGCGTCCCCTGTTGCAGGCAATGCCGGCGTGTGAACCAGCTGTTACACACGGTAGGACAAATCCGACGGGAATTTGCGCCGTGCGGCTACGTGATCTAAATGTAACAGTTGCTACCATTTCCTCATTGCATTACCGCATAACGCCAGCCGCCCCGATGCCGCGGCAGTTTTCACTTTATCTTGAGGAGTAGCCCCATGTCTGCCATGTCCGTGTCCACCCGCCTGTCCCCACCACGCCCGCACCACCTCGCCTTGCGCGGCGCCATGATGCTGGGCATGCTGGGGATTGCCACGGCCGCCGCCACCGCGCGGGCCGAACCGTCGCCCACCCTGGACCGTGCCAGCATTTCGGTGGGAGCGTTCTCCGCCGATCCGCGCATCAATGTCGGCGCCGACACGCAGTTTGGCCGCATCGACTCTCCCGAATCGAATCCCAGCCGCACCACCATTCCCCGCATCAAGGCCGAATTGCTGATCGGCGACCACCATGCCCTGGCATTCGACTACTACCGCTACGACAAATCCTACACGCCAACGCTGACCGGCCAGACCACCATCAATGGCCAGCCGGTTTCCGGCACCGCCAAGGCGGACGCCGACCTGAAGCTGGACCTGGCCAAGATGTCCTACCGCTGGTGGCTGGGCAGCGGCAACGACACCTTCGGCATCGGCCTGGGTGCCGCCTACTACAATGCCAACCTGAACGGCACGGCCACTGGCGTCGTCAATGGCGAAACGGCCACGGCGCGCGATTCCATCGGCGAGCACGCGTTTGCGCCGCTGCTGGAGGTGGGCTGGCGCCACGCCTTCACGCCGGACTTGCGCATGTATGCGGAAGCGTCGGGCATCAAAAAAAATGGCGGGCGCATCAATGGCCACATCTACGGCGGCAATATCGGCGTGGAATGGTTTCCGTTCAAAAATATCGGTTTCGTGGCCGATTACGGCATCTCGAAAATCAAGCTGCACCGCGACAGCGAACGCGATGCGGACCTGAACGTGCGCCTGACAGGACCGTCGGCATATGTGAAAGTGCGCTTCTAAACACGTTCAAGCCGCCGGTTTCAGCAAGGTCAGCTGGAACTGCGGCAAGGCCGGATCGTCGTACGGCTCGACCCTGGCAAACGGCAGGCGCGCGAACGCGTGGCGCCAGAACGCGCAGGCAGCGGCATCGTCGCGAAACGTCGCCACCAGCCATGTCTGCGCGCTGCCCAGCAATACTTGCCGCACCACTTCCAGCGCCACGCCCCGGCGCCGGTATTTCTTCAGAATGAAAAAGTCGCTGAATTCCTGCACCGGCAGCTCGCCCGCCATGCCCGGCTCCGTGATGAAAAAGCCAGCCAGTTCGCCATCGACCTCGATCCAGCTGGCCGCGTGGCCGGCCGCGCGCACATACGACGCCAGTCCCGCATCGCACACATCGTAGCGGCCACCGGCCAGCAGCGCCTCGCCGCTCCAGGCGGAATTGTCATAACAGTAGAGCTGGAACAGCTGCGCCAATGCGCCCTCTTCGCCGGGGGCGATGGCGCGCAAGGTCATGTTTCCTGGTGTTGCAGACATATCTCCATCCTTTTCGCGCCATGGCGTCACCGAAGCCGGCGAGTGTAGCACTGCGTCACCCATCCCCTCCCTCCGGCATTTCATGCCGATATTTCCTTCCTTGGTCGCAAAACCGTTTTTTTCATTCCAGTTGCTTATATATTATTTTTTTAAGCCATATCCGCCATCGCGGTTGACACAAAACAAGGGGGATCCCCTTCCACAGACCGGCAGACAGGCATCTGCCGGCTTTCATACCCAAGCTCTGGAGAGTGCTGCATGCTATCGATCAAACAGCTGAATAAAACGTATGCCAATGGCGTCAAGGCCATCAACCATGTCAGTCTGGAAATTCCCAACGGAATGTTCGGCTTGCTGGGGCCGAATGGCGCAGGCAAGTCCTCGCTGATGCGCACTATTGCAACATTGCAAGATCCCGATAGCGGCAGCATCCATTTCGATGGCGTCGATGTGCTGCAGGACAAGGCCGGCTTGCGCCGCCAGCTCGGCTATTTGCCGCAGGATTTCGGCGTGTATCCGAAGGTCAGCGCGGAAACCCTGCTCAACCACTTTGCCGTCTTGAAAGGCTTGACGGAGAAGGGCCCGCGCAAGGAAGCCGTGGAAGCCTTGTTGCAGCAAACCAATCTGTGGGACGCGCGCAAACGCAACCTGGGCACGTATTCGGGCGGCATGCGCCAGCGCTTCGGCATCGCCCAGGCACTGCTGGGCGCGCCGCACCTGGTGATCGTCGACGAGCCGACTGCCGGCCTGGACCCGGACGAGCGCAACCGCTTCCTGAACCTGCTGGCAAAGATCGGCGAGCAGGTGGTGGTGATCCTGTCGACGCACATCGTCGACGACGTGACGGACCTGTGCCCGCGCATGGCCATGATCGTCAAGGGACAAGTGCTGGTGCAGGGCGAGCCGCAGGCGGCCATCGACACCTTGCACAACAAGGTGTGGCGCCGCAGCGTCGGCATGGAAGAGCTGGCGCAGTACCAGCAGTCGCACAATGTGCTGTCGACGCGCCTGGTGGGCGGCAAGCCGCAAATCAATGTGTATGCGGACAGCCAGCCCGACAGCGGCTTCGTGCAGATCGCCGCGGACCTGGAAGACGTGTACTTCCTGCATGTGCGCAACGCCGCCCGCAACGGCGCCGCCGCGCCAGCCGCCGTCGCAGCGTAAGGGGCCGCCATGTGGAAGGAATTCTTCACGTTTGACCTCGGTTATCAGCTGAAACAGCCGCTGCTGTGGGTATTTGCCGTCATCCTGGCCTTGCTGGCCTTTGGCGCCAGCAGCAGCGATTCGATCCAGATCGGCGGTGCCATCGGCAACATCAACCGCAATGCGCCCACCGTGGTGGCGCAGCTGCTGACGATGTTCAGCCTGCTGTCGATGTTGCTCATCACCATCTTCATCGCCGGCGCCGTGCTGCGCGACAGCGAAGTGGGCATGGCCGACATGCTGTTCGCCACGCCCATGCGCAAACGGGATTATCTGTTCGGCCGCTTCGCCGCCGGCTTTGTCGCCTGCCTGCTCATCTTCATCTGCATCGCCTTCGGCATCATGCTCGGCCCCCTCATGCCCTGGGTCGATGCGCAGCGCGTGGGCGCGTTCTCGCTGCATGCGTATGCGTGGAGCTTCGCCGTGATGGTGATCCCCAACCTGCTCTTCATCGGCGCCCTGCTGATGCTGCTGGCGGCCACCACGCGCTCGATGCTGCTCGTCTACGTGGGCGTGCTGGGCTTTTTCGTGCTGTGGGGCATCGCTGGCGCCTTGACGCGCGACATCAACAACGAATGGATCGCCGTCCTGCTCGACCCGTTCGGCATGCGCGCCCTGGGCCGCATGACGCGCTACTTCACGTCCGCCGAAGCAAACGCGGGCCTGCCGCCGTTTTCCGGCTTCCTGCTGGCCAACCGCTTGCTGTGGCTGGGCATCACGGCGCTGCTGTTCGCCGCCACCATCACCCTGTTCAAGCCCCAGCGCGCGGGAACGGGAAAACGCCTGCTCGGCAAGCACAAGGCCGTGGCCGCCGCACCGGCCGTCACGGCACCGCTGCACCTGCCGCGCAGCATCCCCGCTTTTACCCCGGCAACAGCCTGGCGCCAGTGGTGGCACATCCTGCGCTTCGATGCCGTCGGCGTCTTCAAGAGCCTGCCTTTCCTCGTCATGCTGCTGTTCGGCATGATCAACCTGGTCGCCGCCGCGAATGTCGGCAAGAACATGTATGGCACGGCCGTGTATCCGATGACGCATTTGCTGTTGCAGCAAATCAGCAACAGCTTCAGCTTCCTCCTGATCCTCATCGTCACCTTCTATGCGGGCGAGCTGATCTTCAAGGAACGGCAAGCCAGGATCGCCGACGTCAGCGACGCCATGCCCGTGCCCGATTGGGTGCCCCTGCTGGCCAAATGCACGGCCCTGGTCGGCGTCATCGCCGGCTACCTGCTGGCGGGCGTCCTCACGGCCATCGGCTTCCAGCTCGTCAAGGGCGGCGCGCCCGTGGAACTGGGGCTGTACCTGCAAGGCACCCTGCTGGGCGCCCTCTTCTTCGTGCTGATGGGCTTGTGCGCCCTGACCCTGCAAGTGCTGTCGAACAACAAGTTCATCGGCTACCTGCTGGTGATCCTGCTGATGGTGGCGCAAGCCGTGCAGGGCATGCTGCACTTCGAACACAATCTGTACGCCTTTGGCGGCACGCCGGCCATCCGGTATTCGGACATGAATGGCTACGGCCACTTCTTGACGGGCTGGGCCTGGTTTGCGCTGTACTGGAGCCTGTTTACCGTGGCCCTCGTCATGCTGGCGCAGGCGTTCTGGGTGCGCGGCCTGTCCAACGGCTGGCGGGCACGCGTGCGCCTGGCCGGCCAGCGATTGCAAGGCCGTACGGGCGCCGCGCTGGCAGCGGTGCTGCTGTGCTGGATAGGCACGGGCAGCTGGATCTTCTACAACACGAATGTGCTGAACAAGTACGAGACGTCGAACATCGGCATGGACAAGCAGGCGCGCTACGAAAAATTGTACCAGCGGTACCAGCACTTGCCGCAGCCGAAGATCACGGAAGTCCAGGCCGACGTGGATATTTATCCTGAGCAACGCAAGGTGCTGATCAAGGGCCACTACGTGCTGCAAAACAAGACGTCGCAAGCGCTCGACACCCTGCGCATCCAGCTTGACCCGCAGTTGAAAACGACGTGGCTGAACTTGCCTGCGCACAAGGTCGAACTGGACGACCAGGAGCTCGGCTTCAGCATCCTCAAGCTGGCCCAGCCCCTGGCACCGGGCGCCACCCTGGCGCTGGACTTCACGGTGGCGGTCACGCACCAGGGTTTCACCAACGATGGCGCGCCGGACCAGGTCAACCTGAACGGCAGCTTCTTCAACAACCAGGCCTTTTTCCCCCACTTCGGCTATGCGAAGGACATGGAATTGCTGGATCGCAATGAGCGCCGCAAGCGGGGCCTGGGCGAACCGCAGCGCATGGCCAAGCTGGAAGACGCTTCCGCGTATGGCAATACGGTGCTGGGCGGCGATGCGGACTGGATCCATTTCGACACGACCGTTTCCACCAGCGGCGGGCAGATCGCCCTGGCGCCCGGCTATCTGCAAGGCAGCTGGGAAAAGGATGGCCGCCGCTACTACCGCTACACGATGGACCAGCCGATGCTGCCCTTCTTTGCCTACCTGTCGGCGCGCTGGGAAGTCAAAAAAGGCGAGTGGCACGGCGTGCCGATCGAAATCTATGTCGACAAGAAACACGGCTACAACACGGACCGCATGATCACTTCCGTGCAAAAGTCGCTCGACTATTACAGTACCGAGTTCACGCCTTACCAGCACCAGCAGGTGCGCATCCTCGAGTTTCCCGGCTACCAGAGCTTTGCCCAGTCGTTTGCCAATACGATTCCGTATTCGGAAGGCATCGGCTTCATCGCCGACCTGCGCAACAAGGAGGACATCGACTATGTGTTCTACGTCACCGCGCATGAAATGGCGCACCAGTGGTGGGGCCACCAGGTGATCGGCGCCAATGTGCAGGGCGCCAGCATGCTGATGGAATCGCTGGCGCAGTATTCGGCCCTGATGGTGATGGAAAAGGAATACGGCCGCGACAAGATGCGCCGCTTCCTGCGCTATGAACTGGACCGCTACCTGAGCGGACGCGGCGGCGAAGCCATCGAGGAATTGCCGCTGGCGCGCGTGGAAGGACAGCAATACATCCACTACAACAAGGGCAGCCTGGTGTTCTACCGCCTGCGCGACGAGATCGGCGAGCAAGCGCTGAACCGCGCCCTGAAACGCTACCTGCAGGACAAGGGTTACCAGCAGGCGCCGTTCACCACGTCGTCGGAATTGCTGGCGTACATCCGCGCCGCAGCGCCGCAGGACAAGCAGGCGCTGATCACGGACCTGTTCGAAAAGATCGTCTTCTACGACAACCGCGTCACGCAGGCAACGGCCGTCAAGCGCCCGGATGGCCAGTGGGATGTCACCATGCAGTTGCACCTGGCCAAGCTGGAGTCCGACGGCAAGGGCAAGGAAAGCCCGCGCGCCTACGACGAACCGGTGGAGATTGCCATTTTCGCGCGCGCCCCGGGCGCCAAGGAGAAAGATGAAAAAGTCTTGTTCACCGACAAGCGCGTGTTGTCTGGCAACGCCCCCGTGGTGACGGTCACGGTGAAGGAAAAACCGTTCGAAGTGGGTGTCGATCCGTACAACAAGATGATCGACCGGGTCTCGCGCGATAACCGCAAGGAAGTCAGTTTCAATTGAGGCTGGCGGCAACGCGCTTGATGCAACGCAAACCGGCCGCGCCTTCGATACGTGCGCGGCCGGTTTTTGTGCCTGGCGTAAGATGGCAGGCATCGCCGGCGACCGCGCTGGCATCAACGTCAAGGGGAAACCGCATGCCGCATCGTCCACTGCCCATCCGCGCCAGCCTGCTGCTGGCGGCACTCGTCTTTGCCACGCCCGCCTGGAGCGCCAATCCCGTCCACAAGGAAAGCGTGACATTGACGGCGAACCAGGCCACGCATACGGTCAAGGGCAAGATCAAGGGCTACGCCACGGCCGAATACACGGTGGCGGGCAAGGCGGGACAGACCCTCAGCGTCAGGCTGAAAACCAATCAGCCATCGAACTACTTCAACATCCGCCAGCAAGGCCAGGATACAGCCCTGTTCATCGGCTCGACCAGCGGCAACAGCTACCAGGCGGCACTGCCGGCCGATGGCGAGTACACGGTACAAGTGTATTTGATGCGCAATGCGGCGCGCAGGAATGCGGTGGCAAATTACAGCCTGGAAATGGGCATCAAAGACGCCGCAGCGCATTGATGCGCATCATGCCGGCTTGCTGCCAGCCGAGTATTTGCTGGCGGCGATCGCCAGGCAGGCGGCCAGCAACAGGATGGCAGCCAGGACAAATGCCGCACCGCTGTCGTGGCTGGCAGGATCGACGGCCACCAGCATGGCGAACAGGGCCGGTGTCGCCAGCCCCGCCAGGCTGCCGGCACTCTTGACGGCGCCCTGCAGCCAGCCCTGCTGCCGCGCCGATACGGCACTGGTCAGCAGACCCTGCAGTGCCGGGTTGGCCATTTCTCCCACGCCGAGCAGGAAAATGGCCAGGTACGCCCCCGCCGGCTGGCGCGACAGGGCAAGGCAAAGAAAGCCGGCACAGCAGCCGGCATACGCCAGCATGGCCGTGCGCCGCGGGCCACATCGTGTCATCAGAAACGGTGCACATTTCAGCTGCGCCACGCCGCCCCAGCCTGCCAGCACGGCAAGCATCAGGCCGACCTGGGTCGAGTCCCAGCCATACCGCTGTTGCGTGTAAAACACGAACGCCACGGAAATCGACCAGTGCGCACTGGCCACCAGCAGATACGCGAGGGTCAGGAAACGCAGTTCGGGACGCCTGGCCAGCTCGAACAAGGCGCCGAACGGATTGCTCATGCGCCAGCTGACGGGAACGCGCTTGTCCGGCGGCAAAGACTCGGGCAAGACCAGCACGCCGTACAGGAGATTGCCGAGCGACAACCAGCCGGCAAGGTAAAAGGGCAGGCGCACATCGATATTGCCCAGCCAGCCGCCCAGGGCGGGGCCGGCCACCAGTCCCATGCTGTACGCCGCGCCCATCGAGGCAAACGCGCGGGTGCGCGCGGCGCCTTCGGCACAGTCCGCAATAAATGCATAGGCGATGCCGAAGCTGGAGGCGGTGATGCCGCACAAGATACGCCCCAGCACCAATTGGGCCAGCGTTTCAGTGTCCGCCAGGCAAAAGAAATACACGGCCACGCCCAGGTTCGACAATAACAGCAGCGGGCGCCGGCCAAAGCGGTCCGACAATGCGCCCAGCAATGGCAAGGCAAACATTTGCGACAGCGAAAACAACATGCCCAGATAGCCGAGCCATAACACGGGCTGGGCGGGGCTGTCCCTCAATTGCAGCAACAGGCGCGGCAGGACAGGGGCCACCAGTCCCGCGCACAGCACATCGATCAGGACGGTCATGAAGACCAGCGGAAAACCGAATAGCTGTACCGGCCGGCCCTGCACCGTGCGCATCAACATCGTGCCAGCCGTCTCAGGCGGCAAGCGCTGGCGCGCCACTCTTCCATTCCGCGGGGGCATGCAGGGCATACCCGTCGAGCAAGGGGCCGCCATACGGCTGCAGCGCACGCGCGACCAGGCCGCCAAACGCCTGCTTGCCGGCGGGCGGGTCGAGCAGGATCGCGCGCATGGCGGCATGCAGGTCATCCGCCATCGCCGGGCTGTAGGCCCTGAGCCGGCGCGCCAGATGCTTGCCGACGCCGCTCCAGGCGCCCCCTGCGCGCAGCACGAAATTGGCCAGCACATCGTACAGCTTGGTGGCGATCGCCAGCGTTTCCTCGGCTACCGTGCTGTCGACCAGGTCTTCCAGCAAGGTCGTGATTTCATAACGCCGGCTGGCAAGGGCATCGCCTGTCAGCGCCGGCGGACCTTCGTCGTAAATGGCTTGCGCCAGCTGGTACAGGGCGGCGGACGCGCTCGTCTGCGGCAAGAGATTCTTGCCCTCGATGACCATCATCGCCATCGGTATCCGGCCACCGGGACGGTCCATCTTGCGGCAAAAGTAATCGAAGGAACGCAGGTCATGGCCATACAATTCCACCGTCTGCTGGCCCAGCTTGAGCGTCTCGCGCCAGGCATGCGGCACGTTCTCGAACAACACGAACAGATCGATATCCGAGGTGGCCGTTCCCTGGCCGCGCGCGATGGAACCGCCGATGATCGCCGCCTGGGCATGCGGATAGGCGGGCAGGATGTGTTGTTCCACCAACTGGCGGGCTGCGTCGAAATTCATTCCATCATCCCTTGCAGATCAGGTAACTCCACCGCTTGCGAACGGCCCTGCTGGCGTTCGATTTCCGTCGCGCTGAAACCGACATACTGGCGCGCGGCGGCATTGAAAAAACGTCCGCCGATCACGCTGACCTTGGTCGATTCTTCCAGCGTGCGCAGGCGCTGCACGGCCTGCGCGCCCAGCAGGGTGTGAAAGCTGGCCAGGCCATTCTTCACGTGGTTGACCTCGTCGATATAAATGCATTCATGCAACAGGGAAATATCGGCGCGCCCGATGGCAAGGTACAGTTCCGCATAGTACAGGTCGGCGCCCAGCGAAAAGCCTTCGCCGATCACCTGCTCGAGGCCGATGCAGTCTGCCGCATTCTGGGCCGCCCGGCAACTTTTCCAGATGCCCAGGGACACCGGCGTTTCACCGATGCTGCCGCCTTCGTTCGCCAATGCGCCCAGCAGCAGCTGCGCATGGCGGAATTCTTCCGCACACTGCAAGGTCAGCGACTCGGCCACGTCGCCCGGCAACTCCGGGAACCGCAGCACCAGCATGGCGCACACTTCGCCGGCGCACACTTCCACATTGAAAATCTGCTGATGCAATTTCCTGCGCGGATAATCGCGGTCCAGCTCATAGCGCACGTAGTCGACGATCTCCAGCTGCTCGGGGCGCCCGGGCAATTCGGGACAATCCCACTGCGCCGGCAGCACCTGGCCTTCGAGGCGCCGGCAGCCGCTGTGCATGGCCGGCAGGAGCCACAGGACTTTCTGTGCCGCCAGTTCGCTCTTGGCCCACAGGCCAAGCGAGGCGAGCGCCTGCATGCTGTGCCGGAGGGTAGCGAAATGCGCGTCGATGTGCACGCCCTCGGCCGCGCCATGCGGGGCGCCGGGTGCTTCGCCCAGGGCAAAGCTCCGGCAGCAATCCTGTACCGTCGACAGTGCCTGTTGCGCCGCATGCAAGGTCATGGACCACGCGATCTTGCCAGCCACCTCGCGTTCCGTGATCAGCGCGTGCGCCGAGGCGTTCCGGATGGCCGTGAGGGCGTGGGCGGCGGCAGCCAGGTGTGCCGTGTGTTCTTTGATGACGGACATATCATTCCCAACGGTAGCTAATGGAGTATCAACAACATCTGAACAACCGTGGCGCGCGGCAATGGAAGATCCAGGGCAAGGCGCGCCAGCGGTTGTCCGTCAGGCTAGGCGGTGGTGCGCAACATCCGCAGGAAGCGCTCCCTCAGTGCCCAGTTCACGGGCTCGAGCGTCTCATAGCCCAGCACCTCATCCACAGGGAACACCGTCTCCCCGGCAGAACCTTCCTTTGCCGCCCAGCGCAACATTTTTTCGGGCAGGCCGGGAAATGCCGACGCCATCCAGTACGCCATAGAATAATACGCGTTGCGTCCCTCCGCATAGCCCGGATAACGGTCCGCGTAATTCGAGAACGAATATTTGGGGAAGCAGCCGTCGATGATTTTCTTGGGCGTCATCCACAGGGGATAGACCAGGGTGACATCGCCGATCGGGCGGGCCGGCAGCGGCAACAACCGGCGCTCGGTCGCCATGATCGCGAACATCTCGCCCAGCAAGTCTTCGAAATTCAGGCCCGTGGCGATGAATTTCGCGTCCAGCGATTTGGCCACGCTCGTCAGTACGCGCCGGATGATCAGTGTGCCGAGGAATTCGAAGTCATCGTCGGGAAATTCCCGGGCAAAACGGTCCGTGATGCCCAGGCCGCCAGCACTGGCGCCGAGTATCGCTTTCGATTCTTCTTCCGATACCACGGTCAGCGGCAGATTGTAGGCCTGCGCCAGCTCGCGCGCGCGCGGAACGCCGGAATTCCACTCGCCCGGTCCTTCGATAATGACCGGATGGATGTCAATCGGGAACTCGTCAAATTGCGACAAGGCATACAGCAAGGCATTGCTGTCGCCCCCGCCGCTCACGCCGACCACCAGCTTGTCGCCAGGCGACAGGGTGTCACGCAAGGTTTGTGCCACGGCATCGCGCACGGCCAGCTTGCACTCGCTCGACGAGAGGCGTTTCAGGATATTCGGGCCGCCCTTTGCCGCGCCATTGGCGTAGATATATTCGGCAACGGCCTCTTCATTATTGGCTGGCGGGGAAACTTGCAAGGTATTGTTGGTATGCAGGAAAGGATCAATATTTCTTTGAAAAAATGCAAACACTTGCCGGTCCGGCGGAATCGAACTGCCAGTTTCACTCAGGCAAGGAAAAAGGGTATAGGCGCCGGATGGGTCGCGCAGATAGGTCGCCACCGCCGTCCAGGGCACATGATTGCGCGCCAGGGCATCGAGCACGCGCTCGTCTTCGCCGATGTCAAAACTGGATGTTCCATGGGTCGTTACTACAATTAATTCTCGATTCATTGAGCTTCCCTCGGATAAAGCCCAAGGTGGGCTAGGCCTAGCACCACCTTGGGCACAGTCAGTGATTACATCGACGACAGCACGGTGCTCGGGCCGACGATGCACTCGAGATTATTGCGCGAGCATTTCGGAGCGGCGCCGTGCATGCGGCTGTTTTCCAGCGCGGCAACATCCAGTGCAGCAACGGCGACATTGCTGGCAGGAGCGATGTCGCGGTTGGCGCGTTTCAGGGAATAGCCAGAGGTGTTGAAAGATCCGGTACCATGAACCACTTGAGTGTTACTAATCATAAGTTTCTCCTTGAGTGATGGACCTGCGCTCGGAACCGCAAAAAATGCACAATCCCGGCCACCGGCAAAGGGCGGCGTAGATTATTTTATAAGCTTTCATCTACGACATTCTCTCGTTTTGTCACCACCGGGCAGTAAACTGTATCGCCAACGGTTTTGGCTCCCTCAAAAAATAGTGCGCTTCGGCCTGTGCGCTGGACGCGCGCGCTTGTGCCGCGCCAAAGAAAAATGCCCTGCACATCAAGGATGTGCAGGGCATTGCTGATGAAATGACGTGTTCCGATCAAAAGGTTTATGCCTACTAAAAACTGTTGGTAGTACGCAGGCTGTGATTGAATGAGTCAATTTTTGCCGCCTTGATTCTCGTCATTTTGTTGGTACGAGCTCAGAAAGTACCATTGAAATAACAGAATCATAGCCAGCGACATGATTTTTGGGTAAGCTTGGCAGCTAGATACGCCTATGGGTATCATCGATTCTCGCCAGCACTGCACCAGTGCCACATCCGGTTTGACGACCGCAAGGCCACACAATTACATGACAACTGATACCACATTCTTAGTCGAACCACTTAATGCCGCAGATTTCCGTGCAAGCAAGTACGAAGCCGCACTGATGGATGCCCCCGATGAAACCTGCATGATGGCTTCACACCGACTACGTGCCGCCGCCGGCGCCGCGCAGGAGACCGGGGAGGTGCGCGCCTCCAGAGTCTTGAACTTGCTTGCGGACGCCACGTCAATGATGCTCAGTGCGGAAGACAAGGCCACCCCGTTTCGACATTCAACGCAATTCGGCGACAAGCGTTCAACTGCACCAGGTGACTTTTCAGAGCATGACATTACTTTTTTCGCGGAAGTCGCACCGGAGGTGGTAAATCCTCATCTTCGGGCAAGACTGGCCGATCTTGTCTGGCTGCGTTCCAGGCAGTCCGGGGTAAAATATGCTCATCTGGCCATTGACTCATACCGTGAAATTCCACCATCAGTCGGATCGTGGTTCGCCTCAGGCCGCACATACTGGACCCGAGCCCTAACACTCGCCTTGTCGATCGGATTGGGCGCCGGGCCGCGTATCAGCGAGATCGAGGCATCATTAATCAGCGCTATCTTTGCGACTGGGGAGCGTGGCTATGTTCCGCTGCAGATCGCAGCGACCTTGCTTCAGGCTGGCGTAGGGAAGTCTCGCGCAGTCGATATCGCTGCCAAAATGGAAGCGCTGGCACGCACACTTGCCTCTTCGGATATGTATCATGAGGCGATCGCGTATTTTGAGGCGGCTGCCACATGGCACGCTCGCTCAGGTGCAAGGACTAAATCGGTCGAGATGGTCGTCGCCACCGCAGATTGTTGGGAGACGCAAGGCGATAACCAGGATGCGGGGTTAGCCTCACTAAATTTTTATGAAAATGCCATCAAAGTATTTCGTACTGTGCCTGGGCATGGTCGTGTGCAGTACGCCGTCGATACACGAATTGAAGCGCTTCACGCAAAGGTTCGTCACGCTGGGCAGGCTGCAACCGGGCAGATGCAGACTTTACAAACTGGCCCTGTAGACATCAGTGAGCTGATCAGACAGGCAGTGGCGAAAGTCACCGACAAGCAACCATTAGAGGCCCTCGCGGCATTCTCTCATCTCTATCGAGGAGCCCGCGTCGCACGCATACGCGCCGATGCGCAGAACAATCTGGACAATAGCGTCTTCCGTCAGATAATGGGTAGCGCTGTTATTTCTGCCCAAGGTAATACCATCGCACGGCAACCAGCTGCGGGAGGCGGTCCCGACGAAGCAGAGGCCGCCCTTCGTTCTCAAATGGTCCGTGATTTTCAGATCCTTGTCGGATTGGTATCTAATGCTGAGATCAGGCCAGCGCTTGAGGTAATGCGCTCACAGCACGCATTTACCGTATGGGATTTTGAGGAAGTCTGCCGCTATTCGCCCTTTGTGCCACCTGACAGGGTCGACCTTATGGCAGAGGGGCTGTATGCCGGGTACTGCGGCGACATGGTGCATGCAGTGCATGTACTCGTCCCTCAGGTTGAGAATATCGTCAGATTTCACCTGCAGCATGCCGGCGCGACTACAACAACCACGTCGCTTGAAGGTATCGTCATGGAAAACGGTATGAGCACGCTGGTGAAGTTGCCACAAATGACAACGTTGTTTGGCGAGGACCTTACGTTTGAGCTGAGCGCTTTGCTTTGCGACCAGAACGGCCCCAATTTACGGAATGAGGTAGCACATGGCTTGATGAACAAGGCTGCGTGCGAGTCCGATGCCAGCATTTACGTGTGGTGGTTGATTTATGCACTCATGTTCAGGAGTTTTTGGTCGACGCAGCAACGCGCGGCACAGGCGGAAGCAGCCGGACCGGCTGCTAGTTCAGCAACATAGCTTTGAAATCGGCGCCACGGCTGCGAACTGCGTGGCGATTCACTTCAAGTCCGTGACACTAGAGTTCTTTGATTCATTGGTAGTGATAGAGCGTCATGTGGTTAATGAGATGGTGCGAGGTCAAGCCACCTTATTCGACCTGTCTATTCACATTTGTTGAGCTAAAGATTTTTGAATCTGTTGCTTTTTGTAAATATTCTTGAGCTAGCATCACACCACGCGCCACCAAAGCACCCTAGTCATAAAATCCGATGGCTCCAAACCAAGTGCCACAAGCCAATCGCGTGTTTCCACTACATCGATTCTTCGATCAAGATTTTCGACTTTGGCAACATATGATTGCTGCCTTCCCAGCGAAGCCGCAAGTTCTTGCTGAGTAATCTGACGTCCTAGCCGTGCCGCTGTCAAAAGGTCAATAAATTCACAATATCGAGGGTCATGGATGGTTTTCATCCACACATGTGACCATCACTGGGATATTATCCCAAAATGGGATAAAATTTTCTCCCTTATTATGTCTATTGCCGGGAGAACAAATGAAGTTTCATCGAATTGGAAATTCCGTCTACTCGGACGACCAGCTCCGTAACAAGAGTGAGGAAATCGTCTCGCTGCCGATAACATCCCTTGTGGCATTGGCTAGTCGCGTAAACGAGAAGACACCATGAGCAATCAGGAAACGGGAGCGAACCTCCCCACCTGGGCCGATCGTCTGGCTCGCGCGTCCCTCCTCTCGCGGTCTGGTATGGAATGCGTCATGTGCGGGGGCACAGGAGGATGGCCTGGCCTCGCACAATTCGTTCTTTGTAAAATTTGCGACGGAACAGGCGTCGCAACAAACTCAACCCCTGGACCGACTCCATAAGAAGCCTGCGTCTGACCTAATCCCTACGCCCACTTGCTATAGCTACATCATCATTCTTTCACGGCCAACCGAGTTGCCCCGCCGTGCTGGGTCACCCGAGGCCGACACCTCAACTTGACGGCACCCTTCGAGAAGGACTCATCGGTTGACTTGCTGGACCATACGTAGGCCTCACCCGCCTTTAGCAGAGCCATTCGCTCAGGCGTCAGGTTACCCAGCGCAGCGTTGGCCTTCTGAATATGCTTCAACCACGCCGGCGAGTTGAACTTGTGCATGATGATCTGGGTAGACAACTCGATTAGGCTAACCGGAACAGAAGGCGGGTCTTGGCTGGCCACCATTATGCTTACACCTTTGTGCCGCATTTCGCGAACTACCTCGATCAGTCCGGCAACCAAGTCGGGGCTCTCAATATACTTGTGAGCCTCATCGAATACCACCAACTTGTTGAAGCTGCACCCATTTATCCGTGCCTCGGCAAACAACTGTAAGAGCACCACAAACAGTCCGAGCGCCTCATCCTTCTCGATGAATTCGTCACGAAGGTCCACGATGATCAACCGTCCCGGTTTCACCACGTCAGTGAGCGAGGTGGAGTCGTTGATGTATTCCGCAGCTAAGTCCAGGCGCATCCGGGCAAGCTCTTTCAGGTGCTCAGGAACCGATGAGGCCTCGATTCCCGCGCGCAGTCCCTCTAGGCTGATGTCATCGCGCATTGTCTTCATAATGCGCATGATTTGACGAATATAAGTGGCCTGATTGCCCACAGCCCCCATCAGGAATTTCCAGTGCGACGCCTTCAACTCTGATGCAGAGAACTGTAACGGCAATACCTCAATATCGGGATACTCGACCTGACGCTCTTCGATCTTGTCTGCAGGCACAAGTAGCAAAACATCTGCAAGCGCCTTTGGCTCCGCCCCATATATTTCCTTTAACGCGCGAACCTGATCTTCGACGCTATTAGCTCCAACCATTGATGTGAACTCGGGCTTGTAGTCCATGGTTGGGCTGTAGTGGAAGATCACTGTAGACAATGGTTCGGGCAGGCGGTTGATACCAGGGATAGCCAACGAGGCCATCTCTGCAATGCTGCCTAAGGTATAGCTCTTCCCTCCACCCTGAACACCGAACAAGCTAATAGTGTGGGTCTGATTGAGGTCTAGCGCAACCTTGCGCCCGGATACTTCGCCAAGCAGGCCGTACTGAGGCGTCAAACCCGTGGCACCCAGCATAATGTCGTAGGTAACCAGAGCATTGTCTACCACGATAGGTGGAGTTAAAGACACGGCGTCGGCAGACCTTTTCGCAAAACTTTCATGCGCCAGCGAACCCTGATTTCTCTTCTGCTCCTCCAAAGCGGATGGGGCTGATTCGTGTTTGACGATTGGCGACTGAGGAAAAGCAACGACCACAGGCGGCACAAACACGTCAGGCGCTGATTCGCCCACCTTGGGGGCGGGAACGACTTTGAGAGGGCGGTATGTGGCACGTGGACCATCATCCCAAGCCAACGTACGATCACGGTTCGGGCTGACGAAAGCTGCGGTCTCAAAGGTCGGAACTGCTGGTGCCAACTCACGGCGACGCAGAAGCTCCTGCGTGACTTCCCAAGCGGTATCTGCGGACCGGGCAGTCTGCAGGGTAGCCATGCTCTCGGTCTCAATAACAGCCGACTCAACTAGCTGCCGAATTAGGTCGCTGCCAATTCGATAGTACTCGATGCCACCTTCGTGCTCGACCGGCTCGGTTCCTGGCTTGCTGAAATCAAACACCACCGCACTTCGCGTGAACTTCAGCGTGTAGGGGCGCTCATCGAGGCGACGTAAAAAGTATTGCGCTTCTTCTGCCGCCTCGGGAAGAACGATGCCATACCGCTCCGCACGATCCAAATAGAAGGCCAGCAACGCCGCTAAATCACGGTTTTTTATCGGGCGATCAGGACGGTCCACTTCTGCGCGCTTCGGATCGAAGTGGTAAGCGATTACTTGTTCCGTTTGTGCAATCTGCTCAGCAATGGACGCCTTCAGTTGGGTATAGGCACCGACATCACCAACCTGGCTATAGCACTTCACCTCTACTAATCGACAAGTTATCACGCGACTTGACGGATCTAGATCGAACAGTGCCAGATCAGTTCGCCGGAAGTTGACGTCGTCCCCCATCTCTTCAGCGTTCTGCCGGAGTGCCTTGTACAGCTCCAAATGTGCATCCAACGGCACGACGACCTGATTCTGAAAAACGCCTTGATGTTCCAGGAACAAACGAGAGAGTGCAAGCCCCATTGCTTCAGCTCGTTGCGACGAGGAGGAGAGTAACTTCAGGGCCAGACGACCAGACAGTGAGCGCAATTGATCCAACATCGCCAAGGCATGGCGGCCAGTGTTTGGCAAATCATACTCGCCTAGGATGGGCACCAATAAAGACTCCAGCTCCGCGACCGAGCGCGAAGTAATCGCCAACCGATGGCTCATCGCATTGGCCATGTCGGGCGAGTGATCGATAAGATAGTCGGGCCGCTTGGAATGCCGCCGATGATCAAAGAACTCGATGCCAAGATTTCGATCAATCGTGAGCACCCAATCGCTGACCTCATGCACCTGATGAAGCATTGCGCGCTCGTCAGCTGACAAGCTTAGCGCAACCACGGGGCGCGCGTGCGGAAGATACTGGCTGCGGGCGACGGCCGCCACGGCAACCGATACCGCGCGGGAGATACCTCCCATCAGGTCGGACAAGGCTTCAGCTCCCTCCAGCGGTTGAGCGATACCATGTAGCGGGCGCCGAAGCCAGGTAATGGATTGTTCGTCCTCTAAATAATCCACCTCAAAGGGCTGAATTAGGCCATGGACGAATGAGGAATCATCCGATTCTCGCACGTCTACGGCTCTAATTTCCTCAGCAGGGAAGAGGTCAAACAGGAACGACAGGTGCGCCGCATGCGAGTCTGGGTCGTCTCGGAATTCCTTGATGGCTCGGACCGCCAATCGCAACTTCGGGTGCAGATGGCTGTCTGTTGGCGTTGAAAACGCATCTGCCTCCTTCGCACTGGTGCCTGAGTCTGGTGCCAATAGTTCCAATAGAGCTTCCCCGGTCGATGGGACGGCAGGGTCAAGTACGAACAGCCGAACGTCGTACCGAAGGTCGGCAAACTCAGGATGACGCTGCACTGCCAATAGAACGTCAGCCAATGCCCCCGCTCTCCCGGCGTTGAAGGCATTGATCGTCAAGGTCTCAACATACGGGTGCTGAATCAAATAGCGCTGAACACGCGACGCCAAATAGGCGCTGTCGATGGTTGCACCGCCGATGGCAGGCTCCTGAAGACCAAGCGCCGCACATACCTCTCCAACCAGGCCCCGAGGGTCCTTCTCATCGGTCGCGGCATACAGCGCCCAGAATGGATTGATGTTGTCCACGGCAAGAGCAGCGCGCCCCAGTTCATCACCGAAGGGGAGCACTGGAGGAAAAGCGGCGGGCGCAAGCTGCTTGATCACAGCATCACGGGTCGGAACCACGAACTCGCGGCTGCTCATTCGACTTCGCTCCATCCAAGTCTGTCCAAGCTGGCTCCACGCGGCGTGCCAAGTTGAGCGTAGCGGATGCGTTGGCCCCAGCAGCACAGCGTCTCGGCGTCTACCTTGATAGTCTTCCAGGGCCAACGTCACCGAATCAATGGTCAGTGCACACCGTAGCTCATCCATTGCTTGCCGCGCCACAGCGGCATCGGTCGAGCTGGATCGGGCCAGTACGGCGTCAATCCAATCTAAGTAAGCAGCCGCGTAGTTTTGAGCGGGCTCCTGCAGTTGAAGAAGGTCACTTGCCTGCATGATCAGTCGCTGATCGCCCTGTAGAACGACTCCAAAGAGTGCTGCCCGAGCTTCTCTGAAGCGTACCACCTCGTCTGAGGTGGGCCAGTTGAAGGACATCGTTGTGCGCGTGGCGACACCGGAGGCACTGACCGACAACCTCAATCGGTTGAGGCCATCTGGATCACTGAGAAAGGCGCGCTCAAGGCTGGCCAACACACCAGACACCAAGACGTTCGCTTTACCTTCCTTGCCCAGCCGAATCTCCAAGGTCTCAGTTGTGGTCGCAGCCTTAGTGCCTCGTTCGACCCATGCACAGCCAGTGATCGAGACAGAACCGGGATCTCGATCCTGAGACACCGCAGCGAAACGGGCGCGAAGCAAGGCGTGCATCAAACTCGACTCCCGAGGCACCGCGCGTTGCGGAGGCTCTACCTCGACCTCTTCATCGGTAACAACATAGAAAAGATCGCTTTCGTTGGTGCTCGCATGCGTTTCCGATGCATCGTTGTTGAAGCGCACCGGATTGCCTTCGCCGTCAGCGAGTGGAATGCGGTCACCGTCCTCCGTTTCTGCATACACCCGAACGAAATGCCAACCCTCTTCCCAATCGATCTTGCCAATCGACGAAAAGGCGATCACCCCTGAGTCCGTAGCTTTGGCCCATGCCGCTTTACGCCGCCGCAGCCCGGTCGGACCATTGTCGCGCGAAACTACCTCCGCGACAAAGCGGAACAAGCCTTCTACTTTGGATGGAACGGGATCGACACAGAAAGACACGCTGAACTTCTTCAGCCCAGTCTTTGAGATGGGCAGCACCTTATGACCAATCAGCTCAACCAAGCGAGGGTCTTCATTCTCATCCTTCACCACTGGTAAGTCTGGCAGGACTACATCACCAATATAGACGGCGTCCGGATTGACACCACCATCCGCAAAATGCCATTTGTTGAACGCGAGAGGCCAATGCACACGGTCGCGGACAATAAGCTGCGTCCATTCCTTGGGATTGGCAACACCCACCCGCGAGAAAAACTCGCCCAATTGCTTGCAGAACAGAGGGTCAAGCAAGCCTAGCTCCAGAGCTCGAACGCGATCGGTCTTTGTAGACCAAGTGATGCGCTCGACGCTCTCGCGATTGCGCGCCACACGAGCGGGTGCTCGCTCTGCTTGCTGGTACAGCTCAAAGTCAGGTATCAGAGCGAACTCGTACAGCGCTGCGCCCATGGCATCCAGCTCAAAATCATTGACCTTGCAGGTCAGCAGATACCGTGCAACTGCAGCATCGTCGGCATACCGCCAACGGGTCTCACCTCGGCGCAGCTCACCCAGGCAAGCTTCGACGACAACACGCACACTTGCTGGAACCTGTGCAACCAGAAGTGCATTCAGCTCTGCATAGGCTCCATCAATCGACACCTCTTCAAACGTCGCAACTCCGAATGAGTCCTCGGCTGATGCCCGCAGGTCGTTCGGCACAAACACCAGTAGCGGCGGCCGAAGCTCTTCGTTAGGCAGCGGATTCCTGAGTTCCACAAGCTTGGTACTGCTAATCGCCAAATCTGGTGCCAGAGCACGGAGGCTGTCATCTGCAAGAACCACAACATTAGCCGAAGGAACTGCGGCACGAAGACCACCCGTCAAGCGAATCATCAGCTCACGGTCCAGGTCCGTGACCCGCATGCAATGCCCGAGATCGCGAGTCGCCAAAAGCTTTGAAAGCTTCGGCAGCAGGACCGTTTCCAGCGCTGCGTTCAGCTCTTGGTTGGTGAGTTCACGTAATCCTTGGCTCATGTGCGTGCTCCCTCCGCGCGTTCTGCGATTATGTAGCGCGGCACAACGGTTTGTGTCACATACGCATCGGAAAGGTCTCGATAGAAACCAATTTCGCGAAGACGTCCAGTAAAGGCCTGCACGTTGCTCCTTAGAGCCTTGCGCTCGTCGATAGTTGGCGTGCTGAAGCCTTCGCCGGGCGGCAGCTGGTCAATGTGGATACCGTAACGCTCACGCAGAAACGACATCAGCTCATCGATCCGCATCTCACCCGTGAAGTAGCCTTGATCACCACCGGGTCGCAGGACGGCAATCTGCAAAAGAACTTCAAGCAAGCGGCTTTCTAAAACAAATCGCCGGGGGGCATTTCGCGCACGAGTCTGTGCGAGCAGCGCTCCCGACTTGTTCTTGAGCATCGTGGCATCCAGTGACTCGACGATGTATTTCCGATGGAAGGCGCCACGGAGGGCCACCAGAATCTCAATGTAAGTATCGAAATCCGGGAGCCCCATTTTGGTAATCGCCTCGACCTCCGTATCCAAGCCAGAATCCCCCTCAGCCAGGGATTCCAACAGTCCGGAAAGCCGTTCGCCGAAGAACTTGTTCCGCTCCTCAGCGAAGGGTTCGCCTTGTAGCCCGTATAGCTGACCAACGGAAAATACCGAATTCGAAGGGCGGATCAGCTTTCCACGTCTGACGAGGTGCTCTGAGAACTCGTCTAGCTTCTTCGCGACGAAGTACGCACGGACGAAACTAGGAATACGCCGGTAATACCCGTCGGCGCTTCGCTCAGCCAGCGTCGCCGTTGCAGAATTCGCGCTGCCGGAAAGATCAACATATAGGCCGAGCTTGTAAGGGCAATCACCCTGCGGATCGCGTTGTTCGCGTGGCTTCATTGGGCATGTCGATTCGGCGCAGAGGGAATTTGCCCCCTCCAGCTTCTGCCAAGCAGGCAACAATTTCATGAGACGCAGGTGATAAAGGGCTAAGTGGAACGACAACAGGACCTTTAGATATTCCACCATCACCGAGCGTGGCATGAAGGGTTTATAGAAAAGCAATCGCTGAACGTCCTCGGCCATCAAGTCAGCCGATCCGATGCAAACCGGCGCGAAACGGTCGCCTCCAGCACGTGTGTCAGCCGTGTCTTTTCGCTGAGAAAGGAAATGCAGCAGCGTGGCTGTCTCAATGTCAGTCAGCGCTTTCTCGTTCAACTCTCGCGTGAGCTTGTCGAACCCGTCGAAGAAGAAGCTTTTTAGATGCTCGATTGCCTTGTGACCTGTAAGGTTCCGAGCATGATGAAGCATCTGGTAGAGATGCTGGGACGCGCCATAGTCTCGCGAGTGTTTCGGATTGCGAAAGCGGTAGGTATAGCCATGCAAGGGGCGCGGACCAGCCACGGCCGCGTTCTTCTTGCCTCGGTTCACAATGTCCATCAAGTGGGTTTCAACCCAACGTTCCACTATGTCTCGGTGCTGCCTGAAGCCCAAGAATTTGTCGCTAGCGTCGAGGATGTCATCCACGAATTTGTCCACGGTTAACTCGCGCTTGTCCCGGAAGACGCTCGGATAGCCGCCATGCTCAAGGCGCTCGAACAGGCCTGTGAGTACCCGGTCCATCTCGATCGTCTTGAAATCGAGATAGCTAATTTTGGGGAGGCGAAACTCCCGGTCCTTCTTCTGCAATACCATCAGTTCCCCTTGACGCCGATTTTAACGGCTGCTCCCTCACTACCCACAGCTAGACCCTGCAGCAAACGAATCTCCAGGCGGCCATCGTCATGCCGAGCCAAGCGAAAGAAGTCGTGCCCCGTTGTGGTCAACAGAATTTCCCGATAGGGCTGTGCGTTCAGGCTATTCTTGAAGACGCCGAGGCAAAGATAGAAACCCTGCATTTCCTCGACACTGGGCCGATAGCCTTCGTTCAGACGTACCAGCATCTCGAACACATCCAGGTTGATGATCAACTCACTTGTGATCGCACCCAAGCCTTGCCCTTCATATTTCAGCAGCAGGCCTGTCGGCAGGTGCTCAACGAAGCGCGCCTTTGCCGCAAAGTCTTGCACTTGCAGATCGAAGCCTTCCATCGGGAAGAGCCGGTAACTGCGAACCGTGCCGTGTTCGACCTGGCGCAACTGCAAGGCCAAGCTGGCCCCCAGGCGCTCGGGTCGCTGAAGTCCCTCACCTCGGTTGATAGCATGCAAGATTTCGCTAGTGAGTTCTTCAATGGGAGTTTCCCCGCGAACGATCTCCACCATGCGCTTGGCGGAGCGATACGGCAGCATCTTTTCCCAGCCTGTGTCGCGCCGTTCAAAGAAGTGCTTGCGGCGAGCCATGGCCACGTACGCCCGGTGCTTTCGGGCACGCTGGCGAACCGAAGAATCAGATAGTCCACGCGGAAGATCGGCGAATAGCCGTTTCAATATCTCGAAGTCGAACTGCCCCCGGCGCTCAAAACGGAACAAGGCCCGGTCGTCGGGTTGCACAAAGTCTAACCCACGGTCGAAGCGTGGATCCTCCTGCTTGCCGACATCAAGATCGCTAAGCAACGTCAGCAGTCGGTCTGAGGTGGCTTGTTCGGCACCCATCCAGCTATTGAAGTAGAAGCTGCGCGCCACGTCGTCATGTTTTCCAGCCGCGTACAGCGCATGAATCTCGGCACAGTCGCGGTTCCCGATCAACATGAAGGACAAAGCCGAGCGCAGGTCGCGCATCGTGATGTGCAAGCGCCCGCGAAGGTGCGTCATGGTGTAAAGCATCTTGAGACGCTCTAGCAAGCGAGGGCCGGCGATTTCGTCCTGGAAGCTGCGGGCGTTGTGCAAGGCGTAGCAACTGTCCTTCAGGACACACTGTTCGCAAGCGGACCAATTCTTGAGCTGTACAATGCTTTGCAGCGTGCGCTCGAGAATTGAACCGCCTTCAGCGTCGGCAACGACACTGCGCCTGTTCAGGTTCACCACCGCAACACCAGAGTCGGCCTCGCCGCTCGCAAACGCTCTCCGAACCAGCGCCGTCAATGCGGGAAAGTCTCTCTCGTAGGTCGCCAGAAAGTCCACCAACCGGCCTTCATTGATCGCGATCAGCCGGGTCTCGTTGGGCTTCCACAATTTTGCGTCACTGCCTTTGAACGGTGCCAGGAAATCCAGCAAAACCTGGTTGTTGTCTTTGTTGCCCTCGTCCTGACTACCGTCGTAGTTGATCAAATAACGTTTGCCCGCCAAGGTCAGCTCGCTGCCATTGGGCAGGCTTCGATTGGCTGAACCGCCTCGGGCTTCAACCTCTTTCTCCAGGCGCTGCAAGAAGGCCGTCTTGCCATCACCTGCATTCCCCGAGATCAGCACCAATCGAAATTCACCCTGCAGCACAGCGGGCAACAAGGCCCGATCCAGCGCTGTGTCAACGTAAGCGGAGAAGCCCAGCGCGTCCATGCCGCGCGTACCCGCATTGCTACGGCTGCTCTGGCTATATAACGTCAGCAGGTGCGACACAAAAGCATTTCTGTTCAATGCGGGTTCGGCAAGAACGGCTTGCCCACTGCTGACCGCCGTCGCCATGGCTGTCAGGCTGACGCTTTGAATGCGCCGCGCGTGGCGCACCTCTGCCAATGCATCCCGGAAATCAACGGCTGTGTGATAACGCTCAGCCCGACGCGGGGCAATGGCCTTCAACACCACGTTCACCAACTCTGGCGCCAGGTCGGCAAAACCCGACAGATCGCGCGGGTCCGGTGCTGGTTTGTTGATGGGCGGCTCCGTCGTGTCCCAGGGATAGCGTGAAGTCAGTGCCTCATATAGGGTCAGGCCCAAGGCATACAGATCACGGTCCGCGCGCTCGCCGTTGTGTGGAATGGCCTCGGGGTCAAAGTCCGGGGGCAGATAGCGTCGTGAGCCGCCACCGCGCGACTCCTTATCATCCGCTCGAACCGAGACATTGAAGTCGATGATCTTGGCGCCCTTGTGGGTCCACAGTAGGTTACGCGGCTTAATGTCGCAGTGATGGAAGCCGTGCGCATGAAGGTGTACCAGTCCTTCCATCACCTGCTTACCCAGTTCCAGCGCATCATCTGGCGACAAGAGGCGATCCTGGATCATGTCGCCAACGTCGGAGCCTTCTACATACTCAAACACAAGGAACGGGATATCATGGCCAGGAATTACATCTGCATCCAGCACCCGTACCACGTGAGGGTGCTCTGGAATTTGCACCAAGTGGCGATATTCCTTCTTTAATCGCTCCAAGGTCGAGTGCCGGTCGCTGACGATAAGCTTCACCGTGCGTGCTACATCCCCTAAGGTATCGATCACCTTGTAGACCACGCCAAAACTGCCTCTCCCCAACTTCTTCTCGACTATGAACTTGTGAGTCAGCCGGTAGCCTGCTGCAAGGTTCAAGTAATCAGTGAGTGTATCTTCTACCGCTTCAACCGGTACAGGCTCTAGCACTTCGATTGGCCCACTCTGCGGCTGGGGTGCCGGTCGCAACATGGCATTCAATGTCGCCAGCGCGGCGGAGGCAGTCAAACGCTTGTGTTCGTCAAATGCGCACAGGCTCTGCAGCCAACCGTCAAAAGTCTCGTTCAGCTCAGGTCGCAGCGCAGACGGCTTGTTCAAAAATTCGCCTGCTCGATCCCACACCGTTGTGGGATCGCCAGCGAACGGACGCTCCCCAGTAAACAGCTCGTAAAGGATGACGCCAGCGGAAAAAATGTCTGACGCTGTGGATGCTGCACCTGGCTCGCGGAATGCCTCTGGCGCCACATAGGCCTTCTCCACGAGGTCAACAATGTCTGCCGCTATTGTCAAAGTGCGATCCGCGCCAAGCTTGGCGAAATCGAAGTCGGTGATGCATGTGGTGCCATCTTGGCCGATCAAGATCGCAGCAGGTGTAAGGTTGCGATGAACCACGCCGTGGTGGTGCGCATGTGCCAAAGCCGCCAACAGGTCTTTGGCGACTCGCCACTTTTGGTCCAGAGTTAGCGCCAGTTGAGGTCGAACCATGTGTACCGTCAGCGCTTGACCCACCGCATCGTCCAGGATCAGGATGAACGACTTGTCGTCATCGGTTGGGAAGAAGTCCCGCGCCGCCACAATGTTGGGGTGCAGCGGCAGCTTGGAAAGTGCCCGATAGGCATTGGCAATGCGGTTGACCTGCGCCTTACGCACATCTTCAGGTTGATAGGGGTCAGCCTGGTACACCCGCAAGCGGGCCGTACCACCCGCGAACGCGTTCTCGGCACGGAACTCCATATAGGCCTCTGCCGCTCCGAGCTTTTCTTTCACCTGCCAGTGCCCAAAGCGCTGCACGGCAGAGGCAGGCTTCACCACTTTCAACGCATGCAGAATCAACCCCTGCTGTTGCAGGATGTGCTTGGAGAAGCGCGCAGGGATGCGCGTGGCGTCTTTGAAGTAACGCTCAACGTCCTTCAGTTTAACTACCCGGTCCGCGTCAAGTTGCTCGCGATCATTCAAATGTGCATCGGGCGCGGTGAGCAGGATGGCGGCATCCACATAGATGCCGTCCAGCTCATGACGCCCGGGATTGGCTTGAGTCACCAAGCCCTTCACGGTGCGGGCGTGGCTTCGCAACTTGCCCAGCGGCGACGGATACGGAGCGCGCCCTTCGGGATACCACTTGTTGCCGTACACGTCGATGGTGCCGCGCGTCCCCTTCACGTCGATCAGGTAAAGGGCGTGCGGGGTTAGCAGCGCTATGTCGATTTCAAAACGCTCGCCTTGCCGCTCGATCTCGAAGTTGTGAAGCAGGACAAAGCTGTCTGGCAAGCGATCCCGCAGGTGCGCGATTGCATTGCGCTCTGCATCGTTGACCGGCTGGCCTACTGGGATCACTTTGGCCATCACTGTGCTCCCTGAATTAACGACTCAACAATTTTCCTGGCGTCCAGTTCTAGCTGCAGTGCCTCGTCTCGATCCGCCACAGCAGCCAACACCTTGGCAGCGATTTCGGTTTCTTTTTCCAGTGCCAGACAAGGAACCAGAACCGTTTTTATGCCAGCCACATCGAAATGCGGAATAGATCCGCCATAGGGCAAGCAAGATATTTGTCGATATGCCAAAAGTGAGTTAAGAAAGCCATATAAATAAGCTGCCTTATCCCGATTTTTAACTATCAGACGCACGAGCATGTGGGTGGTTGTTGCTTTGTCAAGGTGCCGCCCCACCCAGACCGGGCGTCCAGTAAGCCCCCCCGCTTGTCCAAATGCCTGGATCAAGATCATCCCTTCCTTGAGGCTGACTTGATCAAAAAGCTTAGTCACCTTAGAAAGGAAACCCTTAGGTTCGGGCTCATTCCAATAAAGGCTGTATCCGGTGAAGTAAGGAGCCGCAAACTCCGGACCATCCACATGAATTCGTTTAAATATTCCAGGGAGAAAAATATCGTCGCACCAATCCTCTATGGATTTATGGGATGCCGCAGCAAGTTTCTTCCTAATCTCCGTAGCTCTTGGGTTGTGATACTCAGCATCCATTCGAGTGTGAAGCTGTTCTGACGAAACGGAGGAAACAGATAAACTCGGCTTCCTCTGTAAATCAAAATCTGGAAAGAGGCCATCGAAGTATTTTGATATTGCCAACAATGATTGGGCCGACCGACTTCTTAGTACTGCAGCCAAGGCAATTTTTGAGTGGATCCGCTGCTCAATTTCAGCATCAAATCGTGGCACATCAAGGCCAGCGACATGCTGTGGTTCAATATGTTGAATAATCGCCCCATAGGTACCTGAAATGACCAACGGAACGCCAAACCGGCTCGACAAAAACGCAAAAAGATACCCTGGGGGTATTCGCTTGGGGTCTGGCACAACCTTCATAACGTGCTGCGATGACCACAGGCCAGCCATGTCTGGGCGCACATAGGCCATCCGGCCAATAGTTCCGGAGCATGTGATTAGCGTCATGCCCTCAGTCAATTCAAGATGCGCAAGTTTTTTGGATTGAGCATATGATTTTTTGAGCAGCGGCAAATTGGAGAGGTCAGCGCTGGAAATATCGCTACTACCCACAAAAGGGACGCCATACTGCGGGTCATCAACCCAGATTCGGGAGAAAACCGGTCCATTAAAAATGCCGCCGGAATATCCGACCGTGAGCGTGTTTAGCGGCTGTTTATTTACACCGAGGCGCTTAAGAGCGTCCCTTGCTTCTTGTGCTCCGGACATGTATGGATTGCAGTCAAGCCTGCGCCCCCCCTCGTCTAACCAAGTGGAGCTAACAACTCGCGCATTCTTAAAGCTCGCGAACTTCATGCTTCGACCTCCGCCGGGAACCACGTTAGGAATGCAGCATACATCTCGGCAAAGGAAGCACCAGTGCAACCACTGATGGAGATGTGCTCAGCCAGTTTTTGGTAGATCGCAGAAGAACAAGGTTGCCGGGTCTGCTTCTTTCGCGTGATCATTTGCTGGGCTCTGGGTGTTGGGCGCGGAATTCGGCATACGCCTTGGCGATTTCTGGCAAGTCGTCGTCTAGGATGCGTTCTTTGCGGTGCAGAGTGCGCACCTCCAGGCCGCCGCCGATGCGAACCTTCTCTTCGTGGGTGATATCCACTAGGATTTCTTCGCCGTCTGGGTGGCGCTTGTAGAGCGTGTTGCCACGGCGGTCAAAGCCCACCTTTTCCGCCACCGCCATGAAGACGGGGTAGTCCTTTTTCTGGCCCAAGTCTTCTGCCTGGATGACTTCTGTGGGCTTGCGCTTCAGGAAGAGCAAGCTGGTCAGGATGTTGACATTGGCCTCCACGATGAAGCATTCCACCGGCAAATCGATACTGGCCAACACCCAGCAGTGGCGAAGAATCCAATAGCGGATGAACTCATCACCGGGGTTGCCCAAGATTCCGTCGGGCAAAACGATACCCGCACGGCCACCCGGCTTAAGCCACTTGACACAACGTTCGATGAACAGCACCTCGGGAGATACCGCAGGCTTGATTGCATTGGTCATCACAAAGCCATCACCCTTGCGCTCCCAGCGGCGGGCCAGTTCGTACTGCTCCAGGATGGTCTTTTCCGTGACGGGAATGTCCGAGCCGAACGGTGGGTTCGTCATCAAGACATCAATGGTGCCGAGCGGGATGGCCTCTTTCGCAGCCTGGACACCCGGTAGGTGCCCCGCTGGAAATTCCAGCGAGTTCATGTGGTACAGGCTACCCAGTGAATTGCCCGCCATCATCACGTTCATCTGTGCGGCACGAACCAGGAAGGGGTCAAAGTCAGCGCCAAATAGGTTCTTCGCTGCGAAGTTAGCCAGCCGATCTCTAATCGAGATAAACTCTTCGGTGTTCTCGTCGCCCGCCTTAATGCGCTTTTCTTCGTGAAACGCTTTGTTCAGGTAGTTAAGGGTTTCAACCAAGAATCCACCTGTGCCGCAGGAGGAGTCAAGTACGCGCTCATGCTCCTTGGGCGCAAGCATTTTGACCACCAGACTGATGGCGCCACGCGGCGTGAAGTACTGGCCGCGATCTCCGCGAAGGTTCGTGCCAACGATCTCTTGGTACGCAGTGCCCTTGGCGTCCACGTCAGTGCGGCCAAAGTCGTAGCGGGCCAGTTCGGACACAATAAAGGCTAAGGCCCGGTCGGACAGAGTAATCTCTTCATTACCCTTAAACAGACTGCCGTACTTCTTCTTCACCGCATCAAAAAGCGGCTTGATGCGCAGTCGAATTTGCTCACGACCTGTTGGCTCAAACGGCTCGAACGGCCCCACCCAAAAACGACGCGCGTCGTTGGGTTGTTGTTCGTCGTACATCTTGCAAAAAATGAGGTACAAAAACTGCCAGAAGGCAGCGTCTTTGGGCATCCCCTCGTTACCGTGAATGTAGTTGTGGCAGCGGCGGAATGCAATGCGCAACATGACCGGGTCGGCGCGGCGCAGGCGACCCATGGAGTGACCTTCCACGCTAAAAGTATCATCGCCCAAGGGCCAATCGCCAATGGGCTTAAACTTAGTGTCAAAGCGGGTGACCTCTTTCTTAAAGAAGAAAAACTCTAGGCCGTTGGTCCACAAGCCGTAGTCGCAACTATCGACTTCGGCCATCACTGCTTCCAGCACATCAAACTCTTTGCGCGCCTCTTCCGGATCGCGCATGCGATAAGCACCCTTGGTGCCGATTTTTGGCTCCTTTTCGACCACTACGGCACGGTATAGGTTGTCGACGGTGTGCATTTGACCAGGCTTGAAGATTGCGATGTCGAGCTTGCGGTTCTTGCCCAACACCCGCACCTTGAAGTCAGGCTCCATGTCTTCGGCAGCAATTCCGTACTCATGGATAATGGCGCGGGCAATCCGCTGGCGAACTTGCTCCTTGCCGCTGTCCTTCACGGGGTTGCCAGTGATGTAGTCGAATACTTTGCCCTCGTCGAGTGCGCTCTCAGGCGCTGGGGTTTCTTGATCGAGGTCGTTCATATCGTTGTTATCCTGTGCGGAGCGCTGCTTAGGCATTGCGGGGCTCCTTGTCGTTAAAGTCATCACTGCTGGCGGCGGCACCGCCCTCTCGCACCCAGACATCTACGTCTTCTTTCTTGAACTTCCAGAAGCGCCCGACCTTGTGACCCGGCATACCCTTGGTGGTTACCCAGCTGTAAATAGTGTCTTTGGCCACACCGAGGTAGTTGGCGATTTCATCTACAGAGAGCCAGCGGTCGTCCATATCAGTTTCCAAACAGAATCTAATCCGCAGAGATAGCGGTTCGCCAACGAGTATACTATGGATTTTCCCAGCTGCAACGCGTTTGTTCTGGTTTGAACTGGTTTGGGCCAGTTTGACTGGGTTTATCTACTGCCGCTAAGTGGGGGTGCTGCGCGATAATATTACTAGTTACTATGGTGTCCATGATGTGCCGAATACTGCACAATGATGACGAGTGGCAAAGAAAAGTGCACCATGCTGCATATTACATGTGAGGACTAAATGCTAATTTTCCTTGACACTGAATATACCGATCCAGTGAACTGCGACCTCATCAGCATTGGCATGGTAGGCGAGGATGGCAAGACTGAGCTGTATCTGGAGCGCTCAGATTTTCGGGTGGAATGGTGTAATCAGTTTGTCCACTCCACTGTGCTGCCGATGCTGGGCAAGACTGGCCCGGCTATTGACCGATCCCAGCTAACCATACGGTTGGCCGCATGGTTTCTAACGCTGCCGCGTAGCGTTACTATCGCGTGCGACAGCATCACAGACTGGAAGCTACTCGTCGACGCACTGGATGGAATACATCCGCCGAACCTGACTGGCCGTTACGATTTGCGTGGACATATCGACTCATCGGAATTTCATCATGCCGTAATCCGATATCATGAACGCTACGGGCCATGGCACCATGCTTTACACGATGCGCATGCGCACCGGTATGGCTGGCTAGCTTGGCAAGACAACAGGAAGAGTCGATAGGCCCTTAGCTTCTGTCGCGTTCCGGCTTTGGCAATGGGGCATTCAAGATATCCATCGTGACACCCTTACGCTCGGCATTAGTCGCCCACGTTACAAACTGTTCGATCAATAGCCGGTTCTCTGCTTCCAGACGGAAGATTTTGGCCTGACAGCGTTCTACCTGGGCGAGTAAGACACGAACTCGTTCGTCTCGAGGCTCGCCCCGGCCACGCGGCAACGATCCTCGTAAGGAGTCCTTTCTTAGAGTAAACGCATTAGCAATCGCTGGGTACTCCATGAAAGTAAACCTCGAATAGCGGTGCCCGGTAGCCTTCTCAACCGCGCCCAGCAAAAGTTCCCACGTGAGCTTGCCTTTCCATTCATCCAGCGACTCGATGACTTTGGCAATGCGTTCATCGGTTAAATCGGGTGCGCGGCTCTTTTTCATGACAGCGCATTTCCTTTGGTATTCTTGACGGCACTGGCAGGGTGCACGTTATTAACGGTGATTAGCGGAACATTGGCCACGTCCAACCTGATTCGCGCGCCATCGGGAACTGCTGGATCAGCCATAATCGACAGCAGGGTGTTCACTCGCGTTAGTGTGTTAGTCTGGTGTTTGACCCAAGTGTCAGCGCCATACTCTTCCTCACCTAGGGCTTCTAGCGCCTGCATTAATAGATACTCAGTTTCCCCTTTGAGGGAACGAAGGTTCTCTTCCTTGTGCTCTTCGCCTTTGATACATTCCTGCTCTGCGCAATTGATGCAATCTCGGTACAGCTGGCACGGCTCACTTGCGAAGTCGTGAACACACCAACCATAATCGGTCGTATGTGCCGCTGTCATTCCGAGCCGATTGAAATCGCTACGTGCAAACAGATTGCGCCGCGCCTCGGAAACTGGTTCAAGTCCCGACGTGAACCCGTCCTTCAAAGCCTGGCTGATTGGCGCCTGGACCTCGGCGGAGGTCATGTGGTCATATGCACGGTTCTGCTTCACGTCCTTTCGTCCTGAGAAGATGGCAATCTCGGTACTGCTCATCCCCCCAGTTTGGGCAAGCATATTCAGGTAGTGGCGCAAGCTGTGGCTGCGGAGATTGATAGCTGATCCATCATCTTCGGAATAGCCAAAACGCTCGAATATAGACTTTCTATCGGTTTGAGCTCCAAGGTGCTTGGCAATTACTGCGAGGGAAACGTAACTGAACATGCACTGATACGTCGCCCTAGCTGAATGCATTTCGTTTGTCCGCATGACGAACAACGAGTCCTTGCACAGGAGCTCGACAGAACCTGGCACGAACGGGAACGTCTCCGGCAGCATCGCGATGACCGCGCGCTCCACGTCCTTAAATCGGAAGGCGATGTTGCGCCTATCGCGTTTTAGCTTAGGTAGCTTTTTGGTGTACTGAGCCCACGTAAATGCCGCGCTAGTAGCCGTCTCATCCCCCCATAGCACCAGCGCGATTTCAGTGAGTGTCAAAAATTCTTGGTCTCTCAGATGCTGAGCCTCATCATGTAGGTACAACTTGCTCGGATTGGCGGTGTACCACACTGCCAACCTATGGGCTGCAGTTGTCACCTGATTGATGTTTGCCACAGATTGACGTGAAATAGACACCATTTCTGTCGGAACCCACTTCGTAGTGTTCTCAAATCCCTTTGATCCAGGCCACCGTAGCCCCACCTTCCCTCGAAACTCACGCTCCCCCTCAACCACGCAGTTCCGCCGAAGCCGCAGTAGTTCATTAATGCGTTCTGGGGCGCAGAGCATCAGCGCGGTGCCGCTCGATATCAGAATATCGTCAGGCTGAGTGGCCTCAGCGAAAATGGCACCAATTGCGCGAAGCACGGCAGAAGAAGGTAGTTTTTCCTGGCGTGCAGTTAACGCTTCTTTCGAAATACGCGACCCTAATTGCTGAGGTTTTTTTAGGCCATGAATCCAGCGCTGACGGAGGTTGATCAATCCCTTGGACCGCATGAAATCCGCAATGTACCCAATATGACAGGCGATGTGGTATGCCGAACTTCGCGACATTTTCTCCTTGGCCAATTCCACGGCGTGGTCCAACACTATTTCGTCTACCGCCGTAGGCCGGGAGCCCTTTCTTAACTCCCTCAATGCTGCCTCTAAGCATCGAAGTGCCGAAATATGTCTACTGTAGGATACGACAGGCCGCTTGTCATGAAGGTACACGATGGTCGCCTTCGCAAAGTCCAGAAATGGGGCTGGCAGGGTAGGTTCTGGCCTGTGGAGGCGGGACGCCTCAAGCGTGCTAAAGACCACCCGATGAATAGTGTTTTGTCCTTTAAGGTAGCGTATATCCCAAATGTTTTTGTTGAACTGCTTTTTTGCATTAAGAACGTCGGAGTTCCGGCAAAGTTCCACGAGGGCGGCGAGATTGGCAACGGACTCTAGTTCCGTCAGAGGTATGAAGTTAAGGATTGGCCAGCTCACGCCTTAGCCTCTGATGTCTGTTGCGCTCGCTGCTGCCAAACGTGAGTGCAGAGTGCGATGATTTCTTTTACAGCCCGGATCGGCTCATCGTTCACCGCTGCCATGCGATCATCTGTCGACCAATTTTCCCGCTCGGTCAACAACCGGGTGAGGACCTTTGAGTGCGGAGCGTCCAGCCAAGGCTCGAATCTGAAGCATGTATAGCAGGCTACTGGCTTATTAAATGTACAATTACTTCCTTTGCCGCCGCAGCTACCTAGAGGATCCGTCGATACCCGGAAGTCAATAATGCGGCTGCCCGGTGCACCTTTGTGACTGCTGTGCTCTTCGTTCTCCACAACCTGCCCCCCTGAAAGCCCATGCTAACGGTGCAAGTAATGCCCCAATAGCTCTGTCGATGTTCTCGATAATCTTGGGCGAAGCCGCAACGTACACATCAACATGCTGTAGGTCCGCATGTCCCAAGCGGTTCGCGATAACCACTTTGCTTGCGCCTTCTTCGGCAAGCCGAGTGCCAAAAGTGTACCTGAATCTCCTGGAAGTAACGGGAATCGGCGCAAAATCTAGCCGGGACGTCGGCGGGGCGATTTCGGCCATAAGAATACTGAACCGGTTTGACAAGTTGCGTGGGGCGCAGTGCCCGTAAAATAAATGGTCAACACCCCGAAGCTGCTTTTTGCGTGTTCCCCGAGGCATTACTAAATCCTCGGGAAAAAAAGCTGCATATTCACTATATCCCTCAGCGCGCAAACTATTTACGTAGTCAATGACGAGCCGAGCCGTCTGTGGACTGATGGCAAAGAGAAGAAAGCTGCTTCGCATGTGAATTTCGCCAGTTTTGGCCTGCGGAAGACTCAACTCTGATTTGTTGCTGTCAAAGTCGCAAAGCTTCAGAGACGCGTATTGTGAAATACGTCCTCCGCAAGCCAAGAGCAGCCGGACGAGCAGAAGCAACCATAGCGGCAGCTCGCCACGTCCATACGCAGCATTAACCGCTGAATATAGTGCGGTGTACTCATCTTCGCTTAAAGGTCCTTCTACTGGGTTACGTGTCCTGACGGCCTCGCCTTTCTTGTTTCCGTGCTTCCGCTTTTCTGCCAAGTATGTAGAGCACCCCGGCTCTACATTGGGCAATTCGAGGGCAATCCACTTTTGAAGCAAACAATTGAGTGTTCCGAGCCGCCCGACTTCATGAGCGCCTAATTTCGCTGCATAACTGGAGATATGTCGGACACTGATCGCCCCCTCCGGGCAATCCCCCATAGCGGCTGCGAAATGGGAAAAGGCCGCGGCAAGGTTTATGACATATAGTGATGAGTGCCCTTTGACGAAAGGGAGAAGGGCGTGTTTCAGGGAGAGGACATACGCCTCGAATCCGTTGCTGTAGTGGCAAAAATCAATTCGTGCATTGTACGGGCCATCCACCCACATCCAAACGTCTTCTCTTGGATCGAAGCTGCAACCACTGCGGGTAAACACTCTCTTAGGCAAAGCAACGGCAAGAGCATTGGGGGAGAAACGCTCAGTGATCTGGGACATCGAGTTGCTCCTGTAAACTCAGCGAGAGCTCACGCCCTCTGCGGCTAGCGTGACGACGAGTATAGGTTGCACTAGACTTCGAGTTATCTGCCCACCCTTGTTGTTCATTTCTAGCCTTTTCTTCGACGGCATCCGTCAGCCCCATAATCTCGGCCTGGTCAGAGAAGCGGTCGTTCCAAGTATGGCGCAACACATGGCTTGTCAGCGTATCGGGCAAGCCGGGGTAAGCTTCGCGAATTTGCCTAAAGATCTTATCAATACTCTTCAAGGACAACGGCTGGCCATCATCCGCCACAAAGAGCTGCGGATACTTCCGGGCAGCCCGGATCTTCCTTCGCTGGTGATTGATGTAATTCCAGACAACACGCATTATGGCAGGACGCAATTCGATTTCTCGGTCGCCGGTCTTGGTACAGGGTTGAATGTCACGAGGATCCTCGCTTGCATCTGCACGCCTGAGTATACGCAGCCTCGGAAACCGTTGGTCAAGGTCGCGAATCTGCAGACCGAGAAGCTCGCCTCGACGCATTCCAGTCGCGAGCAAGAGAACAACAATCAGCCAGTTGCGCTGACGGACGAAGCCTCGTTTCCACGGATTTTCGGTCGAATCCGGGTGAATCGCCTTTAGGAGCCAATCTTGATCTTCCTTCGAAAGCCCCTCTCGGTCTCCTAGCCTGGCTCGCTTGGGGATCCGGGGTACTTCCGCACGAAATGCTTTAAGAGCTTTAGACGTTTCCTGCATTAGTTGACTTCGTAAAGTCGGCGGTAACGTCGCACCTATATACGTCGCCAAAAATTCTAGATAGTCCCTCATGTACCGCAGTCGGGAAGCTTGGCTAATCACGCCAACCGCGATGCTCTCCTGCCCGACGGTAACCTTGCGGCGCATACGGAATTGGATTCGTTTTATATCAATGACGTTTGAACCCCGCCGTGCACCCACGTCTTCGTCGGACAGGTCATCAAGTCGGTATTGAGCAGCATCCGCTAATCGATTGAGTTCAGGGATCGTCAAGAACTCACCCTTCCGCAGCCGGTAGAGCAAGTCGATGCCCGCCTTAGCAAGCTCCCTATACAGTAAGGCAAGGACCCTACACACGCCATGAATTGTGTTGGCGGCTCGGCCGCGCCTACGGTAACTCGCCAAGTACAAGGTAGCCTCGTGGACCGGAAGTCCCCCGGGCCGACTCAGAACCGAACAACGCTCGCCATTCTCAAATCTTACTCGCTTTGCAATGAATGTAAGCATCTCCCCATCATCTTCGTTAAGTAGTAGTGGGACAACAGCTCAACTACATCACAAAACGAAGTGTTGGTAAAGAAAAAAGCCCGCATACCTTATGGAAGCGGGCCTTATCAACAAAAACGCAACGAGGTAGGTCCTAGAACGGGATATCGTCATCCATGTCCGAGAAGTTCGGTGCTGGCTTCGGTGCCGGGCGTGGGGCCGGTGCCGGGGCTGGGCGCGGAGCCGGTGCCTGGCGCGGGGCCGGGGCTTCGTAGCCGCCACCGCCACCGTAGCTGTCATCGCCACCGCCGGCGTCGCCGCCCATGCCGGAACGGCCGCCCAGCATTTGCATCTGTTCCGCGATGATGTCGGTTGCATACTTCTCGACGCCGTCCTTGTCCGTGTATTTACGGGTTTGCAGACGGCCTTCGACGTAGACGGACGAACCTTTTTTCAGGTATTGGCCGACGATTTCCGCCAGACGGCCGAAGAACGAGATACGGTGCCACTCTGTCAATTCTTTTTGTTCGCCCGTGTTGCGGTCCTTCGATTTGTACGAAGTGGCCACGGCGATGTTGGCGATCGCGTCGCCGCTAGGCATGTAGCGGATTTCCGGGTCACGGCCCAGATTGCCGACGATGATGACTTTGTTGACTGATGCCATGAATAACTCCTGATGAACTGCGGCGGGAGCCAAAACTCGCGCGCGTTAGATTTTTTACTAAACGACGATTATAAGCGAGTCGCCCGCGCAATGCGACTTCCGTTTCAGGCACAGGTGTTGCCATGCATTGAACGTTGCACGGTCTAAATTTTTTCTGCCGCGAGAAAAACAGCAAGATTGAATACTGGTATTATATACAGTGTTTAAGCATCTGCACGCATCTGTATCAAACTTTGTCAGGGCACGTTCCTCTGGCGGCGCAATCCGCCCAGGGACGCCTCAGGCATGCAGAACAAAACCCGGCTATAGTAACAGGTTGACCCGTTGTGGCTCCTCATCCGCACCCAGGCACAATGCGCCGGCCGCACCACTCACTGAAAGCAAGGCAATCACATGGAACAGATCCGCATTCGCGGCGCTCGCACGCATAACCTCAAGAATATCAATCTCGATTTGCCGCGCAATAAGCTGATCGTGATTACCGGCTTGTCCGGCTCCGGCAAGTCTTCGCTGGCCTTCGACACGCTGTACGCGGAAGGTCAGCGCCGCTACGTCGAATCGCTGTCGGCCTATGCGCGCCAGTTTTTGCAATTGATGGAAAAGCCCGACGTCGACCTGATCGAGGGCTTATCGCCCGCCATCTCCATCGAACAGAAGGCAACGTCGCACAACCCGCGCTCCACCGTCGGCACCGTGACGGAAATCCACGATTACCTGCGCCTGCTGTATGCGCGCGTGGGCACGCCCTACTGCCCCGACCACCCGGAAAACGCCCTGGCCGCCCAGTCCGTATCGCAAATGGTCGATGCCGTGCTGGCCATGCCGGAAGACACCAAGCTGATGATCCTCGCGCCCGTCGTCGCCAACCGCAAGGGCGAACACGTCGACCTGTTCGAGCAGATGCAGGCGCAGGGCTTCGTGCGCTTTCGCGTGCAGAGCGGCACGCATGCGGCCAAAATCTATGAAGTCGATGACCTCCCGAAACTGAAGAAAACGGAAAAACACACGATCGACGTCGTCATCGACCGCGTCAAGGTGAACCAGGAGATCAAGCAGCGTCTGGCGGAAAGTTTCGAGACGGCCCTGCGCCTGGCCGATGGCCGCGCCGTCGCCTACGAAATGGATACGGCCCAGGAGCACGTGTACTCGAACAAATTTGCCTGCAATGTGTGCGGCTATTCCTTGCAGGAACTGGAACCGCGTCTGTTCTCGTTCAACAACCCCATGGGCGCCTGCCCCGAATGCGACGGCCTGGGGCACATTGAATTCTTTGACCCGAAACGCATCGTCGCGTTCCCGAACCTGTCGCTCGCGTCGGGCGCCGTCAAGGGCTGGGACCGCCGCAACCAGTTTTACTTCCAGATGCTGTCGAACCTGGCCGCGTATTATGAATTCGACCTGGACACGCCGTTCGAGCAGCTGGACCTCAATTCCCAGCAAGCCGTGCTGTACGGTTCGGGCAAGCAAGTGATTCCGTTCAGCTATGTGAACGAACGGGGCCGCACCGTCATCAAGGAACACACGTTCGAAGGCGTGGTCAATAATCTGCAACGGCGCTACCGCGAAACGGACTCGATGGCCGTGAAGGAAGAACTGGCCAAGTTCATCAATGAAAAATGCTGCCCCTCTTGCGATGGCGCGCGCCTGCGCGTGGAAGCGCGCTTCGTCAAGGTCGGTACGGGCAAGCAGCAACGGGCCATCTATGAAGTGGCGGAAAAGCCGCTGCGCGAGACGCTGGAATTCTTTGAAAAACTGAAATTGACGGGCGCCAAGAAAGAGATCGCCGACAGGGTGGTCAAGGAAATCATTTCGCGCCTGAAATTCCTCAACAATGTGGGCCTCGATTATCTGTCGCTGGACCGCAGTGCCGACACGCTGTCCGGCGGCGAAGCACAGCGCATCCGCCTGGCATCGCAGATCGGCTCCGGTTTGACGGGCGTCATGTATGTGCTCGATGAACCGTCGATCGGCTTGCACCAGCGCGATAATGACCGTCTGATCGAAACCTTGAAACACTTGCGCGACATCGGCAACAGCGTGCTGGTGGTCGAGCATGACGAAGACGCCATCCGCACGGCCGACTACATCGTCGACATGGGCATCGGCGCGGGCGTGCACGGCGGCGAAATCATCGCCGAAGGCACCCTGCCCGAGATCTTGAAGAACAAGAAATCGCTGACGGCGCAGTACCTGAACGGCAAGCTGAAAATCGCCGTGCCCGCCAAGCGCCACGCCAGCAATCCGGAAAAACAACTGGTCATTACTGGCGCGACGGGCAACAACCTGAAAAAGGTGTCGCTGAGCTTGCCAGTGGGCTTGATGACGTGCGTGACGGGCGTGTCCGGCTCGGGCAAATCGTCGCTGGTCAACGATACTTTATATCCGGCCCTGTCGCGCCATTTGTATGGTTCGCAGACGGAACCGGCGCCGCACGACTCGATCAGCGGCCTGGAACACTTCGACAAGGTCATTTCCGTCGACCAGGCACCGATCGGCCGCACGCCACGCTCGAATCCGGCCACCTACACGGGCTTGTTTACGCCGATCCGCGACCTGTTCTCCACCGTGCCGACGGCCAAGGAACGCGGTTACAGCGCGGGCCGCTTCTCGTTCAACGTGAAGGGCGGACGCTGCGAAGCATGCCAGGGCGATGGCGTGATCAAGGTCGAGATGCATTTCCTGCCCGACGTCTACGTGCCGTGCGACGTATGCCACGGCAAGCGCTACAACCGCGAAACGCTGGAAGTGCAATACAAGGGCAAGAACATCACGGAAGTGCTGGGCATGACGGTGGAAGAAGCGCATGAATTCTTCAAGCCCGTGCCCTTGATCGCGCGCAAGCTGCAAACCCTGCTCGACGTGGGCCTCGGCTACATCAAGCTGGGCCAGAGCGCCACCACCTTGTCGGGCGGCGAGGCGCAGCGCGTGAAATTGTCGCTGGAACTGTCCAAGCGCGACACGGGCCGCACCCTGTACATCCTCGACGAACCGACGACGGGCCTGCACTTCCACGACATCGATTTGTTGTTAAAGGTCATCCACCGCCTGCGCGACCAGGGTAACACCCTCGTCATCATCGAGCACAACCTGGACGTCATCAAGACGGCCGACTGGATCGTCGACCTGGGCCCGGAAGGCGGGGCCGGCGGCGGGCAGATCATCGCCACCGGTACGCCGGAAGACGTGGCGCTGAACCCGGCCAGCGTGACGGGCAAGTACCTGGGGCCGCTGCTGAAGCAATAAGCAGCGGCACGTCAGAAAACGGCGCGGATTGCCTCGGCATCCGCGCCGTTTTTTTATGCCGCTCTACGGCAATGCCGGCAGGCTCACGTTCTTGTCCTTGGCTACTGCCGCAACTTTCATTTCCATATAGCTCCAGACCTTTTCCAGCGCATCGTAAAAGACCACGGCCTCATCCAGTACACGGGGAGCAAGCAAACACATGCCGCGCGCCTTCTGCGCCGGGTGGTCGTTCATGGTCGCGTCCCAGGACTGTACCGCCAGCACTTGAATCTTCCATCGCTCGCTGGCCTGCTTCCGGCCAGCCTCCACAGCCTTCCCACGCTCATCCGCCCACATATTCGTAAAGAATGTCACGGAATCGTCGTCCGTCCACGCACCGCTGTGTTTCAAGGCCGCCACCATGCCGTCCAGGTTTTTTTGATGTCCGGCCTGCTGCTGCCGGAGGCGCTCGACATGATTCTTCATGCCTGCGGCAAACGTGTCGTCATATCGCCTGGCATAGTCCGCGTTGTCACAATCCTGGCGGTGGTCGGCATGGGCAACGCTGCCGAGCAGGCAGGCGGCCACGGTACTAATGATGATGAGCGTTTTTTTCATTTGCTGGACAGGCATGACGGCAAGTAATTTCCGTAGGACAATTATTATACCGGCAATAAAAAACGGCGCGGATTGCTCATGCAATCCGCGCCGTTTCTCTTTTTGCTAGCACCCCAGTCATTGCCGGCGTGTCATTTATCGCACGCCAGTCTTTGCCAGCGTGTTTCTCCCCCACTACTAAACTTTATGCACTCAGCCGCTTTTCCAGCGCAGCCTTGTGATCTGCCAATTCTTGCGGCAGATGATACGCGAGTTTTTCAAACAACTCCGCATGCAATTTCAATTCTTCCACCCACGCGGCCTTGTCGATCGAGGTGATGGTGTCGAACTGTTCTTGCGTGAATGGCAAGCCATCCCAGTTCAGGTCGCCATACTGCGGCGTCGTGCCGAACAGGTTTTCCACGCCGCCCGCCTTGCCTTCGATACGCTCGAGCATCCATTTGAGCACGCGCATGTTGTCGCCAAAGCCAGGCCAGACGAATTTTCCAGCCTCGTCCGTACGGAACCAGTTGACGCAATAGATCTTCGGCAGGGCAGCCGGGTTGACTTTGCCCACCTTGACGCCCATGTCCAGCCAGTGCTGGAAGTAATCGCTCATGTTATAGCCGATAAACGGCAGCATGGCAAATGGATCGCGGCGCACGATGCCCATCTGGCCCACGGCGGCAGCCGTTGTTTCCGAACCCATGGTGGCGGCCATGTAGACGCCTTCGACCCAGTTGCGCGCTTCGGTGACCAGCGGCACGGTGGTCGAGCGGCGGCCGCCGAAGATGAAGGCCGAAATCGGCACGCCGGCCGGATCGTCCCAGGCAGCGTCGATCACTGGGTTTTGCGTAGCCGCAACAGTGAAGCGCGCATTCGGGTGCGCGGCCTTGGTGCCGGACGCTGGCGTCCAGTCCTTGCCCTGCCAGTCGATCAGGTGGCTTGGTGCTTCCTTGGTCAAGCCTTCCCACCAGACGTCGCCATCGTCCGTCAGCGCCACGTTGGTGAAAATCGTGTTGTCGCGCATGGACGCCATGCAGTTGTAATTGGTTTTTTCATTCGTGCCCGGCGCCACGCCAAAGTAGCCCGCTTCCGGATTGATGGCGTACAGGCGGCCATCGGCGCCCGGCTTGATCCAGGCGATATCGTCGCCGATGGTGGTCACTTTCCAGCCGTTAAAACTTGCCGGCGGAATCAGCATGGCGAAGTTGGTCTTGCCGCACGCCGATGGGAACGCTGCCGCCACGTAATGCTTCTTGCCTTCCGGCGATTCCACGCCGAGGATCAGCATGTGTTCGGCCAGCCAGCCGGGATTGTTGTCCGATGCTTGCGCTTCCTGGTAGCCCATGTTCGAGGCGATGCGCAGGGCGAAACATTTCTTGCCCAGCAAGGCGTTGCCGCCGTAGCCCGAACCGAAGGACCAGATTTCACGCGTTTCCGGGAAATGCACGATGTACTTGGTGCTGTTGCACGGCCATTTCACGTCGGCCTGGCCGGCAGCCAGCGGTGCGCCCACGCTGTGCACGCACGGCACGAACTCGCCATCGGTGCCCAGCACGTCATACACGGCACGGCCCATGCGGGTCATGATCTTCATGTTGACGGCGACATAAGGCGAGTCGGACAGTTCCACGCCGATGTGCGCGATCGGCGAGCCCAGAGGACCCATCGAGAATGGCACGACGTACATGGTGCGGCCGCGCATGCAGCCATCGAACAGGCCGTTCAAGGTGTGGCGCATTTCGCCAGGTTCGGTCCAGTTGTTCGTCGGGCCGGCCGCTTCTTTCGTTGCCGAGCAGATATATGTGCGGTCTTCGACACGGGCCACGTCGCTCGGATCGGAGCAGGCCAGGTAGGAATTCGGGCGCTTTTGCGCATTCAGTTTTTTCATGGTGCCGCTGGCAACCATCTCGGCGCACAGGCGCTCGTACTCTTCCTGCGAACCATCGCACCAGTAAATGCGCTCAGGCTTGGTCAGCGCGGCAATGTCGGCCACCCAGTTGATCAGTTTCTGTTGTTTAATATAAGCTGGGACGTTGAGTGCGGCGACGCCACCCATGACGGGCTGATTCATATTACCTCCAATACCAATAAAAGAAATTCTGGTCATTCCGGCAAGACAGGCAGCATCATCGAGAGGTGGCTGCGGCTCACTGCGGGCGGCGTGCTCACGCGGGCAGGGCTCTGGTGTCGTTTACCTGGATCATGCACCCAGGCTGCAGGAACAGTTTGCGCTATAACTATAATCAGGAAGCTTCAAAAGTGCCGGCGATTGTACACCCGCCAAACAGCTATTCTCGCAAAAATGTAGGAGAATAGCTTGACTAATGTAGTAGGCTATTCAGCATTTCCCGTATCCTGTTATTTCCCTACCAAATCCTCACTAAAATCGGCCATCCACCATGAAAATTGCCATACTCGATGATTACCAGGATGCCGTGCGCGGCCTCGATTGCTTCCAGTTGCTCGATGGCCACGAGGTCAAAGTGTTCAGCAATACGGCGCGTGGCCTGGGCCAGCTGGCGATCCGCCTGGCGCCGTTCGACGCGCTGGTGCTGATCCGCGAACGCAGCAGTATCAACCGCGCCTTGCTGTCGAAACTGCCGAATCTGAAACTGATTTCGCAAACGGGCAAGGTCAGCGGACACATCGATGTACCGGCCGCCACCGAGCTGGGCATCGCCATCGCGGAAGGCATCGGCTCGCCCACGGCGCCGGCCGAACTGACGTGGGCGCTGATCATGGCGGCGCAGCGCAAGATCGTGCCGTACGCGCAACATTTACAGGAAGGGCTGTGGCAAACGTCATCCATCGAGCCGGCGCGCAACACGCTCGGCACGGTCTTGAAGGGGCGCACCCTGGCGATCTGGGGCTACGGCAAGATCGGGCAATTGATTGCCGGCTATGGCCGCGCCTTCGGCATGACCATCCTCGTGTGGGGCAGCGAAGCGAGCCGCGCGGCGGCCGTGGCGGCCGGCGATACGGCGGCGGCATCGCGCGAGGCCTTCTTCGAGCAGGCTGACGTGCTGAGCCTGCACCTGCGCCTGTCCGACAAGACGCGCGGCCTGGTTACAAACGACGACCTGGCGCGCATGAAGCCGACTTCCCTGTTCGTCAACACCAGCCGTGCCGAGCTGGTGGCTGAAGGGGCGCTGGAAGCGGCACTGCCGCAGGGGCGCCCGGGCGCGGTCGCGCTGGACGTGTTTACGGATGAGCCGTTGCCGCCAGGCTCGCCTTTGCTGCTGCTGCCGAACGTGCTGGCCACGCCACACCTGGGCTACGTCGAGCGTGACAGCTATGAGTTGTATTTCCGCTACGCCTTGCAAAACATCGTTGATTTTACGCAAGGTCAATGCACGCGCCTGCTCAATCCCGAGGTGCTGCAGCACGCGCGGCAAGCCCCTCAGGAGCGCTGAAAGCCCTTCAACAAATCCGGCTCGCCCGTGATGCGGATGGCGGGCGCGGGCAGCACGTGCCGGCCGCGCCACAGGCCGGCCCAGCCGGGCGGCCAGGCGATGTCCGGCCCGCTGTACGGCGCCACGCCCGCGCGCACGGCAACGACCGGCACGGGCGGCATGTCGGGCAAGGGCTCGCCTGGCGTGCGCTGCATGTCCAGGCTGTACATGTAATTGGGTAATAAAGCGTCGCAGACGCGGCCGAACCAGTCGCTATGGTCGTCGTCGCGCCCCAGCGCCTGCGCCAGGCCTTGCGGGTCGAAACGGGCCAGGGCATCGATCAGCTCGCCAGTGGTGGCGCCGGGTGTATCGCCCCAGCCCATCACAGGGTTGACGTTGTAGTCGGCGCCCGAACCGTACCAGCCTTCGCGCCAGGGCCGCTGCATCCAGTCGCGCGGCCCCGTAAACAAATGCCAGCGCCAGTGCAGGCCGGACGGCTTGGGCCACGAGTACAGATACAACTTCTGATAGCCGGCCTGGTGCAGTTCGCGCACCATGGCCATCAGGCGAGCATGCGGCATGCGGTCCGGCGGCGCGCGGCGGAACAGGATCGCTTCGCCATCGGCAAACTGCACGTCGTCGGTCGACAGGTTCAGGTCCAGGGTCCGCGCTTCGCTGCCGAAACGGGCGGCGATCCAGCCCGTCAGCAAATTGACGGACGTGATCACCCCGTAACCGCGGTGGCGGTGAAAAATGACGGTGCCGGGAGCGAGCGCTTTCATACGGAGTCAGGGCGGTAGGCAAACAAAGAAACCAGTGTACTCACAGATGGCCGAATTTTCCAGAGACGGCGCTGGCGCAGGGCGGCAGGCACGCTCGCCCAACTGCGGCAGCATTCACGCAACGCTGCCAATCCACGCTATCATGCGCGTCATTCTCCACTGACATCGTGACCACATCATGACTTTGCGCATACTCGCCACCGGCGGCACTTTCGACAAACACTACAACGAATTGAACGGCACCCTGGGCTTTTCCGACAGTCATTTGCCGGCAGCGATTGCCCGTGCGCGCATGACGGCGCCCGTCGCGCTGGAGCAACTGCCCCTGCTCGATTCGCTCGACATGCAGGATGCGGACCGCCAGCGCGTGCTGGCCTCGTGCCGCGCGGCACAGGAAAAAGCCATCGTCATCATCCACGGCACCGACACCATGCGCGAAACGGCGCAAGTGCTGGGCGCGGCGAACCTGCAGCAAACGGTGATTTTGACGGGCGCCATGATTCCCTACGAAATCGCCAACTCCGATGCCCTGTTCAACCTGGGCTTTGCCTGCGGCGTGGCGCAAACCTTGCCAGCGGGCGTGTACGTGGCCATGAATGGCCAGATCTTTGCCTGGGACAATGTGCAAAAGAACCGTGCCGCCGGCGTATTCCAGCCCTTGTAAGCCGTTGGCAGGCAAGCTGCGGCAAGCAGGCCGGCAAACGGCCTGATGCGTACTTTGTCACAATTCGACCAGCCCGTTTTCAACGGGCTTTTTTTACATTTCTTTACCTTTCATAAATTCTGCAAAGCAACAGTTTTTCTCGAATTATTGTAGGTAAAACATCGAATTGCCAATAGAATAATTTTATGTTGTAAAAAAACGCCATCTATCATTTTTAAAAACGACGATATTTATAAATATAAAACTGCAATTTAACAGTTAAATTAAATATTCTTCTGTATCCACAATTTATTGCCAAATCCGACACGGTTGAGGTGCATTTTTTCTTGCTGAGACGACATAATGTTTGCCTCGACAAGTAAGAAGTGCATTTATAACAATATTGCGCTAAGTAGTCTTCCACCTCCCCCAGACGTGGTTCCGCCTACCGTACACGCCTCCGCTGGCCATCCATCCGATGGCTTGAGCGGTGCTCGTGTACTGCTTGTCGTTATTAAAACTACTACGGAGTAATTGTTATAATGGCATTTAAAGAAAAAATTGGCGTGCGCAGCGTACGCCTGGCCCTGACCGTCCTGGCAGGTAGCGTCTTGTTCTCTGGCCAATCCATGGCGGACGAAGCAATTCAAAAAGTTGAAATTACCGGTTCGAGTATCAAACGTATCGCCGTCGAAGGCGCACTGCCAGTGCAGCGCCTGACGCAAGAAGCGATCGCCCGTACCGGAGCGAACACCGTGGCTGACCTGGTACAAAGCCTGCCGGCCATGCAAGGTTTCACCATCGGCGCCGTGGCTGCTGGCTCCAACTCGGGCGGCCGCACCAGCGCGTCGATCCATGACATCGGCGAAAGCTACACCCTGGTCCTGTTGAACGGCCGCCGCATCGCGCCACAAGGCTCGGGCACCTCCGTCAACCTGAACGCCATTCCAATGAGCGCGGTTGAGCGCGTCGAGATCCTGACCGACGGCGCTTCGGCCCTGTACGGCTCGGACGCCATCGCCGGCGTGATCAACTTCATTCTGAAGAAAAATGTCCAAGGCGGCACTCTGGAAGCCACCTATGGCGGCCCGGAAGATAAAGGCGGCAACGCCTGGAACACCAACGTCACCTACGGCTTCGGCGATCTGGACGAAGACCGTTTCAACGTGCTGGTATCGTACCGCCACGATGAGCAATCGAAACTGCGCGCAACGGACCGTTCGTTCGCCCGTTCGTCGTACATTCCTGTCAGCTACCGTGGCAAGAACTACATCTACGACCGCACCAGCCCGTCGACAGCCCCAGGCAACGCCACCGTCGCGTTCAAGGACAGCAACACCAACCCACAACTGCAGTTCAGCCCTTACCTGGCGGCCAACGGCAATTGCGGCCCGACCAACTACGTCACGGCAACCAACTCGTCGGTATGCGGCTTCGATGGCGGTTCGACGGTTGAAATCGTTCCAGAATCGAAACGCGACAGCCTGTTCGCCCGCGGTACCTACAAACTGACGGACAACCTGAATGCGTTCGCCGAAGTGGCCCTGTCGCGCTTTGACCTGACGGCACGTATCGCCGCCAATCCGGTACCGATCAGCATCGCCAAGGATAGCGCGCTGTACAACAAGTACGTACGCCCAAGCCTGACGCAAGCACAGCATGACGACGTGAAAACCGTCACCTCCAACTACCGCATGGTCGACTGGGGCACCCGCGCCAGCAACACCATCACCGACACCAAGCACTTCGTGGTCGGCGTGGAAGGCGAAGTCGGCGAATGGAACGTGGAATCGGCCCTGACCTGGTCGCAAAACGCGATCGACGAGCGCTATGTGGGCGGCTATGCCAAGAACGCCGAGTTCAAGGCCATGCAAAAGAATCCGATGTTCGATCCATTCCTGCCTGCCGGCAACAATACGCCAGCACTGCAGAAACTGATCAATGATTCGCAATTCAATGGCTCGATCCGTACGGCATCGACCACCATGCGCGGCATCGATGCGCACGGTTCGCGCGAACTGTTCACCTTGCCAGGCGGCAAGGCCAATATTGGTATCGGCGGCGACTACCGCGAATACAAATATGAGCAATCACCATCGAGCGGCGCAAACAGCGACACGATCTACAACTTCAACACCTCGGCACGCTACGACCTGAGCCGCGAAACCTACGGCGTGTTCGCCGAGTTGCTGGCACCTGTCACCAAAACGGTGGAAGTGAGCCTGGCTGGCCGTTACGACACCATCACCAAGATCGACAACGGCGTGGTGAACAAGTCCATCGGTAAAGACCAAAGCGCCAGCACCTACAAAGTGACGGCACGCTGGCAGCCAGTGCAGCAAGTACTGCTGCGCGGTTCGTACGGCACGGGCTTCAAGGCACCAAGCATGCTGGACATCGGTCAACCACTGGTCAACAACGGCTTTACCGCCAAACCATGGGATTGCCCGTTCCCAGGCAACGACCTGTGCCGTGGCAAAGCCCAGCAATACAACCAGCTGGCTGGCGGTAACGAAAACCTGAAACCGGAAAAATCGAAGCAATACACCGTTGGTTTCCGTATCGAACCTAGCTCGGCATTCTCGTTCGGCGCCGACCTGTGGGACGTGAAGATCACCGACGCGGTTTCGGCAGTGAGCGAAACCCAGGCCTTCGGCAATCCAACGCTGTACAAAGACCTGTTCGGTACCTACACCGAGCCATCGACCGGCAATACCTACTATGCGTTCAAGTCGCTGTCGATGAACATCGGCCAGACGCATAACCGCGGTATCGACTGGGACATGACGGCGCGTCATCGCTTTGATTTCGGTAACCTGACGGCCAACCTGAGCGGCACCCACATGCTCAAGGCTGACTACACCGTGCCAGGCACCAAGAATCAGTGGACGACCAACATGAACTACTTCGGTATCACCGATGCAGTCACGTTCCGTAACCTGATCAAGCTGAACATGAGCCTGGAAACCGGCAAACTGACCAGCACCATGGTTGTCAGCTATCGTAACGGCTACACCGATGCAGCCGCTTCGGTACTGAACGTCGATACCAAGAAACTGGAAACGATCCGTCTGGAAGTTCCTTCGTACACCACCGTCGATCTGCAAGGCCGCTATGCCTTCAACTCGGCTGTGACGCTGCGCGCTGGTATCAAGAACCTGTTTGACCGTGAACCGCCGCTGTCGCTGCGCGCTTCGTCGGGCCACCAGGTTGGCTTCGATCCACGCTACGCTGATCCAATGATGCGTTCGTTCTACTTCACCGGTAGCTACAAGTTCTAATTTGACGTTTTGAATTGACTTGTCTGAAAAGCGCCTTGCACTTCACCGTGCAAGGCGCTTTTTTTATGTTGCAACATATTGCACAGGCGAAAAAAAAGGAGCCGCAGCTCCTTTTTTTGTAGCAGCATGGCTGCTGTTATGCCGTCGCCTCGCCGCCCAGGGCTTCGACCACGTCGGCCATCAGCTTGCTCAGCTCGCCCGTCATCAGCATCACGTCGCCGTCGAAACGCTCTTCGTCGTTCTTCGTGCTCGATTCCGTTTCCTTGATCACGTCCAGCGGCTTGACGCTCTTGATGGCCAGCGATTCCGTCAGCACGAACGAAATCTTGTCGTTCCACGTCATCGCCAGGCGCGTGCACTGCTTGCCGGCCGCGATGTGGCGGCGCACGTCGTCCGCTTCCAGGGTGTGGCGCACGTAGCGCACGGTGGCCTTGCTCTCGCCCGTGGCGCGCAATTCCGTATCCATGTCGACCGTGAAGCCGGCAGGCGCATCGTCGGCCTGCAGCCATTCCGTCATCACCGCCACGGGCGAGCGCTGCACGCGCAGGCTTTCCAGCGGCAATTTGTCGACGGCTTTCAACAGCAGCTTGATGACTTCATCGGCTTTCGCCGGGCTGGCGGCATCGACCACCAGCCAGCCATTGACGGGGTCGATCCACGTCCAGACATTGCTGCGGATGCTGAAGGCGCGCGGCAGCAACTCGTCGGCCACGCGTTCCTTCAATTCCTTCATGGCTTTCTTGCCTGGAGCAAAACCTTGCGCTTCTTCCATCTCGGCGGCACGGGCCTTGGCCACCTGGTTGATGACGGTCGCTGGCAGCAATTTCTTTTCCGTGCCCAGCAAAATCAGCATTTGCTTGTTGACCACGTGGACCAGGCCACCGTTCGGGCGTGGCGTATCCCAGCCCTGGCGCATCAGATCCATGCTGGTCGCCGGCGTAAATTTGTTCGAGGACAAGGCCTCTTCCAGTTGTTCTGGCGTATAAGCCCATGGTGCGGGCAGGCGGTAAATCTGAAGATTCTTGAACCACATAGTTTTTGTCTTCCGTTTGTTTCAGTAGTGCCAGGGGAACGCCATTCTACACTTTCGACACGGGAATGCCGTCAAAAGCGCGGACTGGCGCGGTGTTGTTGATGCGTGGGGAATGCCGCTACAGGGCGGGAAACAGCTCCGCCTGGGCCGGCGCCTGCCGCGTCGCGATGGCCGGGTCGGACAAGGTCGAGATGCGCACGCCCAGCAGGCGGATCTTCTTTTCAAATGGCACGCGCCGCAGGCAATCGCGGCTGGCGCGCAAGATGGCGGCCGCGTCCGCCGTGGCGCTGGGCAAGGTGACATCGCGCGTGACGGTGCTGAAATCCTCGAAGCGCAGCTTGATGCCCACCGTGCGCCCGGCCAGCGACTGCTTGTCCAGGTCGCCCGCCACGCGCGTGCACAGGCTTTCCAGCTTTTCCGACAGCGTGGCGCGGTCGCGCACCACCTGCAAGTCGCGCTCGAACGTCGTTTCGCGGCTGACGGACTTGGTTTCACGGCTCGTCTGCACGGGGCGCTCATCGATGCCCAGCGCCGCCTGGCGCAGCCAGCCCGTGTACAGGTCGCCGAACTGCGTGCGCAGCATGGCCATGTCGGCTTGCGCCAGCTCGCCGATGGTGACAATGCCCAGCGCTTCCAGCTTGGCCGTGGCCTTGGGGCCGATGCCATTGATCTTTTTCGCCGGCAAGGGCCACACGCGCGTGGCGATATCCTCGGGCGACAAAATGGTGAGCCCGTCCGGTTTTTCCAGGTCGGAACAGATTTTCGCCAGCAACTTGTTGGGCGCCAGGCCGATCGAGCACGACAGGCCCGTCGCCTCGAACACGGCCGCCTTCAGGCGCGCCGCCATGGCCGGCGCCTGCTCGCCATGTTCCGTGAGGTCGACATAGATTTCATCGATGCCCACGTTCTGGATGATGGGGCACAACTGGGCCACGGCCTGCTTGAAGCGCGCCGAATACTCGCGGTAAGCCTCGAAGTCGGCCGGCAGCAGGATGCTGTCGGGCGCCAGCTTGGCCGCCTTCATGATGCCCATGGCGGAAAAGACGCCGAACGCGCGCGCCGCGTAGGTCGACGTCGTCACGACGCCGCGCCCCACGTAGTCGCGCATGCGCGCAAACTGCCGCGTGCCGTCCATCTGCAGCACGGGCTGCTGCAAGCGCCCGCCGCCGATGACGACGGCTTCGCCGTGCAATTCCGGATATTTCAACAGTTCCACGGAGGCAAAGAAGGCATCCATGTCCAGGTGGGCAATCCAGCGGCGGGCTTCAGGCAATGTAGGGGCAGATGTGATCAAGGACACCTCGCGGCGGGATGCTGTCGGATACTGTAGTTATATACAGTATCGCTGGAAATGCCCGTGGATGCAAGTTGAAACGCACAAGCACGGCGGTTGCTTTTCTCAATGGCAAGATTACAATCCTGACACAACTATGAAAGGGAATCGCCTTGTCCATCGCCCATCACGCTTCGCGCCGCCGGTCCGCCTGGTTATCCATCCTGCCGGCCCTGCTGCTGTCCACACTGGCGCCATCCGCGCTGGCCGACGCCACCACCGCCGTTACCGCCGATGTCGCCACGGCCACCGCGCCGGTCGCCGCCAAGAAGGCGTGGCAAGAAACGCGCCACGGCACGGTCGTCACGGACGACTACCGCTGGCTGCAAAAGAAGACCGATCCTGCCGTGATCGATTACCTGAATGCGGAAAACGCCTACACGGCCGCCGTCACTGCCCCGATCCAGCCGCTGGCCGACAAGGTATATGCGGAAATCAAGGGCCGCATGCAGGAAGTGGACCTGTCCGTGCCTGCGCGCCAGGGCAATTTCTACTATTACACGCGCACGGAAGCGGGCAAGCAATACCCGATTCACTGCCGCCGTCCTGTCGGCAAGAACGGCGCCTATGATGCGCAGGCGCTTGAGGAAATCTTACTGGATCAGAATCAGTTGGCCGAAGGCCACAAATTCTTTGCCGTGCGCGCGTTTGCCATCAGCCCGAATGAACAGTTGCTGGCCTACACCACCGACACGACGGGCTTTCGCCAGTACGAACTGCATGTCAAGGATTTGAAGACGGGCAAGTTGCTGGGCGACACCATGCCGCGTGTCACGTCCCTGGCCTGGGCGGCGGACAACGCCACCCTGATGCTGACGCAGGAAGACGCCACCACCAAGCGCGCGGACCGATTGTTCCGCCTGCCGCTGGGCGGCACCTTGCAGCAGGTCTACCACGAGCCAGTGGAACAGTTCGCCATCGGCGTGAGCCGCACGCGCGACCATCGCTACTTTGTGCTCACTGCGCGCAGCACGGATACCAGCGAAGTGCTGCTGTTGCCAACGAGCACGCCGGAAGGCCGCTTCCAGTCCGTGCTGAAGCGTGAAAAGGGCCACCGCTACAGCATCGAGCACCGCGACGGCCAGCTGTATATTCTGACCAACAAGGAGGCGAAGAATTTCCGTGTCGTCAGCGCGCCGCTGTCCGCGCCGCAGCCGCAGAACTGGAAACCCGTCGTGCCGCACAACAAGGATGCCGTGATCCAGTCCATCGACGTCTTCCAGGGCTACCTGGTGGTGATGGAAAAGGCCAGCGCCCTGAACCGCGCGCGCATCCTTGATTTTGCGCACAAGAACTGGAAAACGGTGCAATTCGACGACCCCGTCTACCTGGCCACGGCGGCCGGCACGCCGGAGTTTTCCGCCACGCAATTTCGCATGTCCTACCAGTCGCCCGTCACGCCGCCCACCGTCATCGACGTCAGCATGAAGGATGGCAAGCGCACGGTGCTGAAACAGCAGGAAATCGTCGGCGGCTTTGACGGCAGCCGCTACACCACGCAGCGCCTGTGGGTGAAAGCGCGCGATGGCGTGCAAGTGCCGCTGTGGATCGTCTACAAGAAGGGCGTCAAGCTCGACGGCTCCGCGCCGCTGCTGCTGTACTCGTACGGTTCGTATGGCATTTCCACGGAAGCCAGTTTTGCCATCAGCCGCATCAGCCTGCTGGAACGGGGCGTCATCTATGCGCAGGCGCATATCCGCGGCGGCACCGACATGGGCGAAGCCTGGCATGAAGACGGCATGCTGATGAAGAAGAAAAATACCTTCAATGACTTCATCGACAGCGCCGACTACCTGGTGCGCGAAAAATGGACCAGCCCGAACCGCCTGATCATCCAGGGCGGCAGCGCCGGCGGCTTGTTGATGGGCGCCGTCGTCAACATGCGCCCCGAGCTGTTCCACGCCGTGCACGCCGCCGTGCCGTTCGTCGACGTGATGAACACCATGATGGACGCCAGCCTGCCGCTGACGACGGGCGAATACCTGGAATGGGGCGACCCGAACCAGAAGGCGGCGTACGACTACATGCTCAGCTACTCGCCGTACGACAACATTGCGCGCAAGAATTACCCCGCCATGCTGGTGACGACGGGCCTGAACGACAGCCAGGTCATGTACTGGGAACCGGCCAAGTATGTGGCCAAGCTGCGCGCGTATAAAACGGATGGCAATCCCCTGCTGCTGAAAACGAATATGGGCGCCGGCCACGGCGGCGCGTCGGGCCGCTATAACGCCATCGCCGAGAACGCGTTCAATATGGCGTGGATGCTGTCGCAATGGGGTATCACGGAATAAGAGCCCTGAGAAAAAGCCCATGGCAGCGTTACATTGCCTCGCCGTACTATTCGTACTGTCTTCGGCAATGCGCCTTGCCCTGAACTTTTTTCAGATGCTCCCAACCGCATTTTTGAAAAAAGCGCTTGCAGAAGGATTTCGCCCGTCCTATAATAGCGCCTCTTCCAGACGTGGTGACAAACGTCGGGATGGTTTTCTGAGACAAGCAACGGGTGCTTAGCTCAGTTGGTAGAGCGGCGCCCTTACAAGGCGTAGGTCGGGAGTTCGAGCCTCTCAGCACCCACCAAATCAGAAAACTGTCCAGTGCTTCATGGATCAGCAATACAGATCATACGAGCTTGGAGTGGTAGTTCAGTTGGTTAGAATACCGGCCTGTCACGTCGGGGGTCGCGGGTTCGAGTCCCGTCCGCTCCGCCAATAAAAGAAAAGCCCTTTGGTTCCCAGAACCGAAGGGCTTTTCCCATTTCAGAAGCAGAAAACACGCCAATTCCCCCTCGCCTGAACATTTTTGCGCTTTTCAGCAAAAAAACTGCGATTAGCCCTCAAGAATAGTTGCACAAGCACGAAAGCGCCCCCTATAATAGTGCCTCTTCCAGACGTGGTGACAAACGTCGGGATAGTTTTCTGGGTATGCGGGTGCTTAGCTCAGTTGGTAGAGCGGCGCCCTTACAAGGCGTAGGTCGGGAGTTCGAGCCTCTCAGCACCCACCACCAATACAGAAAATTATCCAGTGCTTCATGGATCAGCAACACAGATCATACGAGCTTGGAGTGGTAGTTCAGTTGGTTAGAATACCGGCCTGTCACGTCGGGGGTCGCGGGTTCGAGTCCCGTCCGCTCCGCCAATAAAAGAAAAGCCCTTTGGTTCCCAGAACCGAAGGGCTTTTCCCATTTTGGGGTCAGACCCTCAACACCGCCAACGTCAAGCTCAACGCTAACTTCTCCGGGGGTCTGACCCCGGCTGTTAGAATCAGCGCTCCTGCTGACTCTGCCGCTCCTGCCTCGATGCGCTTGCCCCGTAGTACTCATCCCTATATCGCTCTGCGGCTGCGCCTGGCCCATCATGCTTTGTTGCAATTTGCCGCCAGCCTGACCAGTTCCATGGAAATCTTCTTTTTCCTGGCCGGCCCCGTCTTGCTGGGCTTGCTCAGCGTCATCGCCCTGCCCGGCTTTCTCGCCGTGAGCCTGCCCTGGCCCGCCGCCCTGGGACTGCTGGGCGGGCAAGCCTTGCTCACGTGCCTGCCCGCCTGGCTGCTGCGCAAGCGATTGTTGCCGGCCCCCCTCGCCGCCTGGCTGCGCCAGCTGCCCTTGCCGCGCCGCCTGCGCTGGCAAGCGGATGTCGCCGTGGCCGGCCTGCTGATGCTGCCGCTGGGCCTTGCCTATGCCGTCTCGGCCAGCATCTGGCTGGCACAGTCGCCGCCCTGGCTGCGCCCGATTGCCGCACCCGGCATGGCTGCCACCCTTATCGTCTGGCTGCTGGCGTGGCTGCTGACGGCGCTCATCGTGGCGCAGCGCCTGCGCGCGCCGCGGCCCGCGCCAAGGGCGCGCCCGCCGACGATGACCGCGTATGTGCCGCAACGGCCCCGCTGGCGCACGGCGTTCCTGTGGCGCCAACTGTTCTGGCTGCCGTTCTGGCGCAATGACAATGTGATCGGCATCCAGCAAAGCGTGCTGCTGGCCACGGCTGGCGCCAGCATGCTGGCCTGGCTGCTGCGCGCGCCGCTCGTGCCTGCGCCGCTGCTCGGTTTGCTGGCCAGCGCCAGCCTGGTGATTATGACGGACCGGGGCGACAAGGCCGTGCGCGAGCAGATCGCCGTGCTGCGCCCCACGCTGAACGCCTGGCCCGTGGCCAGCGCGGCCTTGACGCGCCTGGCTTGCGCGGCCAGCCTGCTGCCCGCCTTTGCCGTGCTGCTGGGCGCTGGCGTCTTGCTGTATTGCATAGATCCAGCCGCCCTGCAGCGGCGCGTGACCGGCGTGTACGCCATCACGGCCAGCCTGGCCCTGCTGGCCATCGTCGGCCTGCCCCGCCTCACGGCGCGCGGACGTGTCGCCCTTGTCGTCCTGTCCATCCTTGCCTTGAGCGCCATCGGAAGCGAATTATGGAATTGAATCCCCCCTCCCCTGTGCTGCACCTCGAGCACCTCGATTTTCACTTTCCCACGCACAGCGTGTTTCAAGGTTTCAGCCAGCAATTCGGCTCCGGCATCACCTGGCTGCGCGGCGCCAACGGGGCCGGCAAGACGACCCTGCTGAAGCTGGCGGGCGGCGCCCTGCTGCCCGCGCGCGGCGCCATCCGCCTGGACGGTATCGACAGCGGCTTCATGCCGCTGGCCTACCGCGCGCAAGCGTTCTATTGTGGCGGCGACGCCCCCGCCCTGCCCTGGCTGCAAGTGCACGAATTTCTCGACCTGCACCTGGCCCTGTATCCGGGCAGCGACCAGTCCCTGCTGAACGACGAGCTGAGCGCGTTTGCCATGACGTCGACCTTGCAGCAAAGCATCACCGCCCTCTCGCTGGGCCAGCATAAAAAGCTGCAACTGGCGCTGGCCCTGGCCTTGCCCGTGCGCCTGCTGCTGATCGATGAACCGTTCAACGGCCTCGACGCGGCAGCCATGGCGCACCTGCGCGCGCGCCTGTCCGACCCGGCTCGTCTGGCGCGCCAGTGCATCGTCCTGACCAGTCACCTGGCGCCGGACGTGCCGCTGGCGGCGACGGTGGAAATATAGACAGGAAATACAGCTTTGCAGATCGGCCAAGGACAGCTTAGGATGCCGTGTTGCAAAAACCGGCGATCCCGGTGCAGCCATTACCCATAACACGGCGCGCTTATTCACCGCGCCAGGCTTATTCTTGGAGATTACTATGTTGAACACCCACCGCAGCGCCTTGGCGATCCTTTGCGCCGCCTTTGCCACCACGGCCCTCGCCGCCGGTCCCACAGGCACGCCCGCCGACTATGGCAGCAGCGCGCCCCACGCCGCCGCCCAGCGCAGCATCGATCTGCAGCCCGACACGCGCCACATCAACGTCACGCATGGCGAAACCGTCACCATCGCGCGCGCCGGCCAGCGTTTTACGTGGCATGTGCAAACCTTCAACAACAAGACCGTCTTCGCCCTGGCCGAGATCGCGCCGAAGGACATGCCCGTCGACGGCATCGCGGTGTATGTGGCCGGCAATCCGCTGTACGCGGGCAGCTGATTTCCTGCGCGCATAAAAAAACCGGAACCACCTTGCGGTGCTTCCGGTTTTTTCTTGATACAGCGCAACGTTGGAATAGTTATGCCGTCAGCGCTTCTTTCGCTGCCGACTCTTCGACCACTTCCTCGTCGTCCGAGCGGATCAGGTGGTCAAAGGCGGACAGGGCTGCCTTGGCGCCTTCGCCGGTGGCGATGATGATCTGCTTGTACGGCACCGTGGTGACGTCGCCGGCCGCAAACACGCCGGGGATCGAGGTCTGGCCGCGTGCATCCACTTCGATTTCGCCGTGGCGCGACAACGCGACCGTGCCCTTCAGCCATTCCGTGTTCGGCACCAGGCCGATTTGCACGAAGACGCCTTCCAGCTCGACCTTCTTCGACTCGCCGCTGACGCGGTCCGTGTAGCTCAGGCCATTGACGATCTTGCCGTCGCCGTGGATCTCGGTCGTTTGCGCCGACGTGATCACGGTCACATTCGGCAGGCTGTGCAACTTGCGTTGCAGCACCGCATCGGCGCGCAGCTCCGCGCCGAACTCGATCAGGGTCACGTGTTTCACCAGGCCGGCCAGGTCGATCGCCGCTTCCACGCCCGAGTTGCCGCCGCCGATCACGGCCACGCGCTTGCCCTTGAACAGCGGGCCATCGCAGTGCGGGCAGTAGGCGACACCGTGGTTGCGGTATTCCTTCTCGCCCGGCACGTTGATTTCGCGCCAGCGCGCACCGGTGGCCAGGATGACGGTCTTGGCTTTCAGGATGGCGCCATTCGCCGTTTCAATCTGCACCAATTTGCCCGGCGTCAATTTCGCGGCGCGCTGGGTGTTCATGATGTCGACTTCATATTCCTTGACGTGCTGTTCCAGCGCCATGGCGAACTTCGGACCATCCGTTTCCTTGACGGAAATAAAATTCTCGATGGCAAGGGTGTCGAGCACCTGGCCGCCGAAACGCTCGGCCAGCACGCCCGTCTTGATGCCCTTGCGGGCCGCGTAGATGGCCGCTGCCGCGCCGGCAGGGCCGCCGCCGACGATCAGCACGTCAAACACGTCTTTCTTGCTCAGCGCTTCCGCCTGGCGTGCGCCGGCATTGGTGTCGAGCTTGGCGAGGATTTCCTCGACATTCGTGCGGCCCTGGCCGAAATGCTCGCCATTCAGAAACATCATCGGCACGGCCATGATCCGGCGCTCTTCCACTTCCTTCGGGAACACGCCGCCATCGATGGTGGTGACCTTGATGCGCGGGTTGATCACGGCCATGGCATTCAATGCCTGCACCACTTCCGGGCAGTTATGGCAGGAGAGCGAAATAAACGTTTCAAACTCGTAATCGCCGTCGAGGTTGCGGATCTGCTCGATCACGGCGTCGTCAAACTTGATGGTGTGGCCGCCCACTTGCAGCAGCGCCAGCACCAGCGAGGTAAATTCGTGGCCCAGCGGCACGCCGGCGAAACGCACGCCGATGTCCGAGCCGGTACGGTTGATGCTGAACGACGGGGCCCGTACGCCAGCGTCAAGGCGCTCGACCAGCGTGATCTTGTCGCTCAACAGGACTATCTCCTGGAGCAATTCCTTCATCTCGCGGGCTTTTGCGCTGTCATCGAGAGAAGCGACCAACTCAAGCGGATACACCACTTTTTCCAGGTAGGATTTCAGTTGGGTTTTGAGGGTTGCGTCTAACATGATTTTTTCCTTTTCTACAAATATTTAGGCGAATGCCGGGCCGGACACCCGGTCCGGCATCGCGGTAACTACTTGTTTGCTACATGCTGCATCGAGACTTAGATCTTGCCAACCAGGTCCAGCGATGGGGTCAGGGTTGCTGCGCCTTCCGTCCATTTGGCTGGGCAAACTTCGCCTGGGTGAGCGGCAACGTATTGAGCTGCCTTAACTTTGCGCAACAGTTCCGATGCGTCACGGCCGATGCCGTTGTCATGCACTTCCAGCACTTTGATGAAGCCGTCCGGATTGATGACGAAGGTACCGCGCAGTGCCATGCCTTCTTCTTCGATCATGACTTCGAAATTGCGCGACAGCGTACCGGTTGGGTCGCCGATCAGTGCGTATTGCACTTTCTTGATCGCGTCCGAGGTGTCGTGCCATGCTTTGTGCGCGAAATGCGAATCGGTCGAGATGCCGTAGACATCGACGCCCAGTTTCTGGAATTCAGCGTGGTGATCGGCCAGATCTTCCAGTTCGGTTGGGCAAACGAAGGTGAAGTCGGCTGGGTAGAAGACGAATACCGACCACTTGCCTTTCAGCGACGCTTCCGTCAGGTCGACGAATTTGCCATTGTGGTATGCGGTTGCCTTGAATGGTTTAACTTGGGTATTGATCAGCGACATAGTCATTTCCTCTCGTGTGGTGAATCAGTAAGACTCTAGTGTAAGGGGTTTTAACCCATAAGCAAAATTGATTGTCACAATAGTTTCAATTGGTTTTAGCTATCATGACACTATGGGAACTCCATGATAGGCAGTTCCCACAGGATTGGATAGCGGTGGCAGTCGATACCCCTGCCGCCGCCAGGTGTTTAATTCTTGAGTTCTTCCGGTACCTTGCCGCCGTTTTCCGCCAGCTTGATCATCACCTGGCGGTGCAGCCAGATATTCATGCTGGCCGAATCATTGGTGTCGCCCGTGAAGTGCAGCTCTTGCGCCAGTTCCTTGCGCGACGCCAGGCTGCTGTCGAGCTGAAGCAGTTTCATCAGATCGACGATGGACGTACGCCAATTGAGTTTTTCCGCGTTCTTGCTGGCCAGGTCGACCAGCACCACTTCCACGTCCACCACCGGCACGGCTGCCGCTGGCGCCGGTGCCGGTGCGGCCGCTGCTGCTGGCGCATCGGTAGCGGCAGCCGGCGTGGCTGCAGGGGCAGCGTCGGACGAATGGTGGAAGATCTTGTTGTAGATATTGCTGAAAATGCCCATGAGGTCACCTCGAGTTGAGTGAATGGAAGAAATATTGCCTGCGCACCCGGTGTAGGTACCGGTGACAGCAAAGCCGGGCGCAGGCGCCAGCCCATCGAGTATAAGCCCGTTCAGGCCGGGAGCCGTGTCCCGCAGGCCCGCACCCTATGTATTGGCGCGGCACGCCTGTTTCAAGGGTGCAAGGGCCGCTGCGCGTGCAGCAGCGCATCGAACGCTTCGATGGGCAGCGGCGGCGCAAACAGCTCGCCTTGCGCAAAATCGCAGCCGATCTCCAGCAGCCGCGCGCGCTGCTCTTCGGTCTCGACGCCTTCGGCAATGACCTGCAAACCCAGCTTGTGGGCCATGGTGACGATGGCTTCGCACAGCACCAGTTCGCTGGACCCGGGCGCCAGCTTGCGCACCAGCACGCCATCGATCTTCAGGTAATCGATACCGCACTGCTGCAATTGCGTCAGCGAGGCATGGCCGCTGCCGAAGTCGTCGAGGGCGATCTGCAAGCCCGCATCGCGCAGGTGCTGCAGGCGTGGCGCCATGCTATTGCCGCCAGGTAAAAGTACATCTTCGCGCATGTCCAGCACGATGGCCGAGGCCGGCACATCGAGCGCCATCAGCTGGCGCAGCCAGGTGCCGGGCGCTTCCGCTTCGCGCTGCAGCTCCAGCGGTGACTGGTTCAGGCACAGTTGCAGCCCCGGCAAGCCGATGGCCTGGCCCTGCGCGCGCCAGCGCAGCAGTTGCGCGGCCGCCGTGCGCAACACCCAGTCGCCGATCTCCACGATCAGGCCGCTGCTTTCGGCCAGCGCGAGGAAATCGGGCGGACACACGATACCCCGTTGCGGATGATTCCAGCGCAGCAAAGCTTCCGCCTTGGCAATTTTGCCGCTGTGCAGCTCGACGATGGGCTGGTAATGCAGCTGCATCTGCTGTTCCCGCAGGGCCGTGCGCAAGTCCGCTCCCATGCGCATGCGGTTGACGGCCGCCACCTGCATGGCGGGCGTAAAGTAGCTGTAGCGGTTGCGTCCCGCCCCTTTCGACACGTACATGGCCTGGTCCGCATGCTTGAGCAAGTCTTCGATCGTGCCCGCGTCGTCGGGATACAGGGTGATGCCGATCGAGGCCGAGACAAACGCCTGCTCCTGCCCCAGCAGGAACGGCGCCAGCAAGCCGTCGAGTATCTGCCGCGCGATGCGGTCAACTTGCTGCAGATCATCAAGATCGGACAGGATCACCGTGAATTCATCGCCGCCCAGGCGCGCTACCGTATCCGTCTCGCGCACGCCCACGCGGATGCGCCGCGCCGCCTCGATCAGCAGGATATCGCCCTGGTGGTGGCCGAGGGTGTCGTTGACTTCCTTGAAATGGTCGAGATCGATGAACAGGATGGCCACGCGGCTCGCATCGCGCCGGCCCTGCGCCAGCGCCTGGCGCAAACGCTCGTGGAACATGCGCCGGTTCGGCAATTGCGTCAGGGTATCGAAATTGGCTTGCTGCCAGATCAGCGCTTCCGTTTGCCGCTTGTCCGTCACGTCTTCCAGCATGCACAGGTGGTGCGGCCCGCCATGGCGCGCCGTGGCGATGGCCGTCACGGAAGCGTCGACCCACACCACGCCGCCATCGGGACGCACGATGCGCTTGGCATGGCGAAAGCCGTGCAGACTACGCGCCAGCAACTGCGCCACCTGCTCCTGCTCGCCTGGCACATCGTCGGGATGGCTGATCTCCATCCAGCTCGTTTGCTTCATGTGTTCCAGGCTGCGCCCGCTGATGGCCAGGTAGCGCGGATTGATGTCGAGAAATTGTCCGCTCACGGTATCGATCAGCGCGATGCCCATGGGCGCTTCCTCGAACATGGTGCGAAAACGCAATTCGCCCTGGCGGATGGTGTCCTCCGTGCGGCGGCGCTCGCGCGCCAGGTTGTTGAAGTGAAAGGCGGCCGACACGGCCAGCAGGCTGCCCGCCAGGCCCAGCGACAGATACAGCCAACCCAGGTCGGCGCCTGGCACGGGGCGGTACAAAAAACCCTGGTAGGCGCGGCTGTCCGTGGCATTGCGCGGCAGCACGCCCATGGCGGCATACGTGTCGGCGATGTGCTGCCAGCGCTGGGGATTCATGTAGCCGAGCTCCACCAGCACGGGCTGCAGCAGCAATTCCATCTGCTGCGCCTCGTACAGCAGGTGCGCACGGTCGTGGCGCCGGCTGTATTTGGCGTGGATCAGTTGTGCCATCTCCTCGCGGTGCGCCATCGCGTATTGCCAGCCGCGCAGGCTGGCCGCGCGGAACGCTTTCACGCGCTCGGGATGGCGGCGCAGTTCGTGCTCGCTGGTAAACAGGTTGTCGCCATAGAAATCGATGCCGGCCGTGCGCGGGGTAAACTGGTAATAGGGAAAACCCGCCCGGTCCAGGTAGTCCGGTTCGTTGGTGGAATACGCGGCAATCGCATCAACCTTGCCATCGATCAAATCCTCGATCCGGTAACTGGGCGGCAAGTGGCGCATCTGCTGCGGCGCGACGCCCATTTTCGCCAGGAACAGCGACACTTCATCGGAGGCGGACGTTACATTGCCAGGCGCGCCGATCATCACGGGCGACCCCACCAGCTTGCGCACGTCGGGCGCGCCGCCCTGCTGGCGCATCAGCAGCACGCTGGGCGAATGCTGGAACACCACGGCCAGCACCACCACGGGCTTGCCCGCCAGGCGGCTGAGCAACAAGCTGCTGTTGCCCACGCCATAGTCGGCCTGGCCCGCCAGCACGGCCGCCTCGGCCAGGGGCCCGCCACCGCCTTCGACCAGCTTGACCTCCAGCCCCGCCTCGCGGTAATAGCCTTGCTCGATGGCCGCGTAATAGCCGGCAAACTGGAACTGATGCGTGAAATTGAGTTGCAGGGAGACGGGTTCCAGCGCCCGGGCCGGCGTGGCCAGGCACAGCAGCAGGAAGAAAACACGGCGCCAGCCGTGCGCCAGCCTGCCGGCGGACGGCAAGGCAAGGCGGAAAGCGTCGCGGGCTTTCATCGGCATGGCGGAACACCACAGGAAGCTGCCGGGCTGGCAGGGGTAAGGCTATTGTAGCCGCCCCTTTTGCCAATGGATAATTATTTCAGTGAGGACAATAGCGTTGATGTTTTTGGCAAACAAATTCGCTATTGTTTGCGTTAAAACACGACGCCGGCCACCAGGATGATGTTGGCGTATGGACTGCACTCGCCCGTGCGCACGATGGCGCGCGCGCCCTTGCTCAATTGCTTGAACTCCTCGTGCGTCACCTGGCGCGCATCCGGCAAGGCCAGGGCCGCCACCTGCGCCGCCATGGCTGGATTGTGCTGCGGCAACTCGCTGGCGAGCAAATGGTATTCCACCTGCATTTCAGTCAATACCGTGTTGACGGTATCGATAAAGCCGGGAATGCCGCGCGTCAGGGCCAGGTCGATCAGGGGCACGCCCGGCTGCGACGGCAGGCCCGCGTCGCCGATGACGAGCATGTCGCCATGGCCGAGCGAAGCGATCAGTTGCGACAGTGCGATATTGAGCAGCGGTGATTTTTTCATGGGCGTCGTGTCGTTAGAACAGCTCGTGCAAGTGGGGGATCGAGGTTTGCGCGCCGGGCTTGGTGACGCTCCAGGCGGCCGCGCGCTGGCCTTGCTGGATCGCTTCCGCCTCGTCCATGCCGGACGCCAGGCCCGCCACAAAACCGCCGATGAAGGTGTCGCCGGCGGCCGTCGTGTCGACGGCTTGCACCACTTCGGCCGGGAAGCTGAAGTCGCCGCCGTACAGGGCCGCGTGCACGCCCTTGGAGCCCAAGGTGATGATGACGTTGTCGCTGCCCAGCTTTTGCAGCGCGGCGGCCAGCGCCTGGGCATCCGCGCCCTGCGGGCTGACGCCGGTCAGCATGGCCGCTTCGATTTCATTCGGGATCAGGTAATCGACCAGTTCCAGCACGCCGTCCGGCAGGCTGGCGGCCGGGGCCGGATTGAGCACCACGGTCTTGCCCAGCGAACGGGCCAGCTTGATGGCGTGCACGACGGTGTCCATCGGCGTTTCCAGCTGCAGCACGACGATGTCGGCCTGTGCGATCAAGCCTTGCGCCGCGTCAATGTGCGCGGGGCTGAGCAGATCGTTGGCGCCGCCGGCGATCACGATGCTGTTCTGGCCATTGTCGTCGACGAGAATCGAAGCGATGCCGGACGCCACGCCCGGCAAGGTGCTGATGTGGCTGTCGATGATGCCGTCGCCGACCAGCGCGGAGCGCAACGTTGCGCCGAACGCGTCGTCGCCCACGCAGCCGACCATGGCCACTTGCTGGGCGCCCGCCACCTTGCCGCTCAGGCGCGCGCACGCAACGGCCTGGTTGGCGCCCTTGCCACCAGGAATAGTGCGGAAAGCGCCGCCCGTCAGGGTTTCGCCGGGGAGGGGCATGCGCGGCACGCGCAAGACCAGGTCCATATTGATGCTGCCGATAACCACGATCATGATGTCATTCCCATCAGTTCAGTTGCAGGTAAAGTAAAAGGTACAGGCACGGCGGCCACGCTGGAGCCGCGCACGTGCAATTCCGGGGCGATGCTGCGCTGCTGGCGCGGCAAGGCGGGGTCGGCGATGCGCGCCAGCAGGCAGGCGGCCGTGATGCGGCCCAGCTCGCGCGTATTTTGCGCCACGCTGCTCAAGGCCGGATGCACGAAGCTGGCCAGGTCGATATCGTCGAAACCGACGACGGCCAGTCCGTCCGGCACGGCAATGCCGCGCTCGGCGGCGGCGCGCAAGGCGCCAAAGGCCATCAAGTCGTTGCAGCAGAACACGGCGTCGGGGCGCTGGCCTGGCGGCAGCGCCAGCAAGTCCAGCGCGGCCGCATAACCGCCTGCGCTCGTGAAGTCGCTGTGCAGGCACAGGGCGTCGGCCAGAACCACGCCCGCGTCCGCCATGGCGCTGCGCACGCCGGCTATGCGGTCGTTGGAAATGCTCACTTCGCGGGGACCGGCGATGCAGGCGAGGCGCCGGCGCCCCAGGCCCAGCAAATGGCGCGCGGCCAGCACGCCGCCGGCGCGGTTGTCGACGGCCACGGCATCGATGGACAGGTCGCTGGGCGCGCGGTCGAGCAGCACGGCCGGCACCTTCATCTTGCGCAGCAATTCGCCATCGCTGTCGGCCAGCGCGGACAGGATCAGCCCGTCGCAGCGCTTGGTCAGGAGCACGTTCAGGTAGTCGCGCTGCTTGACGGGGTCGTCATCGGAATTGCACAGGATGACGCTGTAGCCGGCCGCGTAGCAGCTGTCCTCGATGCCGCGCGCCACTTCCGAAAAATACGGGTTCGTATTGTTCGGAATGATCAGGCCGATGGTGCCCGTGCTGCGGCTGCGCAGGGAACGCGCCAGCGCGCTGGGCACGTAATGCAATTGCTCCGCCGCCGCCAGCACGGCGCGGCGCGCCTCGTCGCTGACGGGGCGGGTATTGTTGAGGACGTGCGAGACGGTGGTAAACGACACCCCCGCCGCCTGCGCCACCTGTTTGATGGTTGCCATGGGCGACGTCGCTTACGCGCGTTCGCCGCGGCGGCGGTAGGTGTCGAGCACCACGGCAGCGACGATCACCAGGCCCGTGACGATGCGCTTCACGGGTTCGGACACGCCCACCTGCGCCAGGCCCGCTTCCAGCACGGAAATGATCAATACGCCGATGAACGTGCTGATGACGGAACCGCGTCCGCCCATCAGGCTCGTGCCGCCGATCACGACGGCGGCGATCACTTGCAATTCCATGCCCACGCCGCCGTTCGGATCGGCCGCTTCCAGGCGCGAGACCTGGAACAGCGCGCCCACGCCGGCCAGAAAGCCCATCAGGGCAAACACCAGCACTTTCGACGGTTTTGTATTGATGCCGGACAAACGCACGGCTTCTTCATTCGTGCCGATGCCGATCCAGTGGCGTCCCAGCACCGTGCGCGTGAGCACCAGGTGGCCGATGACGACGATGGCGATCGAGGCGATGAAGGCGGGCGACAGGCCAAACGCGATCGGCGAGCTGATGCCGTCAACGGCGCTGCCGATGTATTCCGTGCGCGAGTTCGTCACTTGGTACGCGAGGCCCCGTGCCATTTCCAGCACGCCCAGGGACACGATGAACGAGGGAATGCGCCAGCCGACGGAAATCAGGCCCGTCGTGGCGCCGCACAGGGCCGCGACGAACATGCCCAGCAGGGCGGCACTCCACACGGGCCAGCCCCAGTGCACGACGGCCAGCGACAGCACGGACGCGGCCAGCGCCATGACGGAACCGACGGACAGGTCGATGCCGCCGATGATCAGCACGAACGTCATGCCGACGGCCATCACCACCAGGGTCGGGATGTTGTTCGACAGGGTACTCAAGGTGGCCAGGGTAAAGAAGTTTTCGCTGGCAAACGAAAACAGCACGCACATGGCGACCAGGGCGCCGATCAGGCCCGCATAGTTTTTCAGGTCGGCCAGACTGCGCTGCAGATACGATGGGGAAGAGGTAGTGGTCATGGGAATCTTTCCGGCGGATCAGGCCGCAGCTGGAGTGGAAGTGGGGGTCAAATAGCCGGAGAAGGCGGCCGACAGCAGCGCGTCCTGGCTCCAGGCGCCGCGCTCGAAGGTGTCGACGATGCTGCCCGCGCTCATCACGGCGATGCGGTCGCAGATCAGCATCAGTTCGCGCAAGTCGCTCGAGACGATGACGAGGCCCTTGCCCTGGCGCGCCTGTTCGGCCAGCACCTGATAAATATCAAACTTGGCGCCGATATCGATGCCGCGCGTGGGCTCGTCGAACAGCATCACGGGACAGTCGCGGTACAGCCAGCGGGCGATCACCACCTTTTGCTGGTTGCCGCCAGACAATTCGGCCACCGTTTGCGCGCTGTTGCGCGAGCGGATGCCCAGGCGTTGAATGTAATCGTCGGCCACCGTCGCTTCGGCCGTATCGTTGAGCCAGCCGGCGCCGCTGACGGTGTCGAGCGATGCCAGGGTCGTGTTGACGGCGATGGACTGGCGCAACAGCAAACCTTGTCCCTTGCGGTCTTCCGTGATCATGGCGATGCCGGCTTTCACTGCGGCCTGCGGCGAGTGCAAGGCGGCCGGAACTTCGCTGTCGCCGAGGAACACCTCGCCCGCATCGGCGCGGTCGGCGCCGAAGATCAGGCGCAGCAATTCCGTGCGGCCCGAGCCGATCAGGCCGGCGATGCCAAGGATCTCGCCGGCGCGCAGGTCGAACGAGGTCGGGTTGACGACCTTGCCGCGCGCCAGGCCCCGCACGCGCAGCAGCGGCGCGCCGATGGTGCGCCCGCTCAGATCGACGGCGTCGTCGGCCGAGCGGCCCACCATCAGGCTCACCAGGTCGGCGGCGGAGTGTCCCGCGATATCGTCGTCGCACACGAGCTGGCCATCGCGCAGCACGGCGATGCGGTCGGCCACGCGCTTGAGTTCTTCCAGGCGATGGGAAATATAGATGATGCACACGCCTTCGGCTTTCAGGCGTTCGATTTGCAGGAACAGCAATTCCACTTCGCGGTGCGTCAGCATGGCCGTCGGCTCGTCGAGCACCAGCAGGCGGCAGGCGCCGATCAGGTTGCGCGCGATCTCGATCATTTGCTGGTGGCCGATGCCCAGTTCGCCGACCAACGTCCACGGGTCGAGGCCGCCCAGGCCGACTTTCTCCATCTGCTCGCGCGCGTCGCGCTCAAGACGGTTGCGGTCGATGAAGCCGAAACGCTGCGGCAAATTCTTCAGGTACAGGTTTTCCGCGATCGACAGGGTGGGAATCAGATTGAGTTCCTGCATCACCATGCGGATGCCCAGCGCCTCGGCGGCGCCGCGCGAGGCGGGCTGGTAAGGCTTGCCGTCGAGCAGCATCGTGCCCGTGGTGGCTTGTTCCAGGCCGCAGATGATCTTCGACAGGGTGCTCTTGCCCGCGCCGTTCTCGCCCGTCAGCGCCAGCACCTGGCCGGGGGCGAAGCGCAGGCCCACGCCGCCCAGCACGGGGCCGACATAGGACTTGCCGATGTTATCGAGCGTTAACAAGGGGATGGCAGCTGGCGCCGGTGGAATGTCGGTGGGCATGATAAAACTCCGCGGTAGTGGCGGCGGGGCCGGCGCTGCCTGCTCGGTGAGCAAGCGGCGCCGGCCCCGGCGGGATCAAACGATCAGGACTTGGCGCCCTTGGCGACCAGTTCGACCTTGGTTTCGATGACGCCACCAAGCTCGGCCTGTTTCTTCTTCTGCGCCAGGGCTTTCAGCACGGTCTCGATGCCGAACACGGCTTGCTGCGAACCGAACTGGTCGGCGGTAGCCAGCACGCGGCCATCGGCCAGCATCGGCTTGATGGCGTTGATGTTGTCGTAGCCGACGACGAGCACTTTGCCCGTCTTGCCGGCCGCCTTGATGGCGGAAATGGCGCCGATGGCCATGTTGTCGTTACCGCACAGCAAAGCCTTGATATTCGGATTGGCGTTCAGCATGGCGGCCGCCACCGTGTTGGCGGGGGCGATTTCCCACTGGCCCGACTGCACGCTGACAACTTTTGCGCCGGCCGCCGTCATGGCGTCCTGGAAACCCAGGGTGCGCTGCTGCGCGTTGTAGGTGGTCGACACGCCTTCGATGATGCCGACGGGGTCGCCCTTCTTGATCTGCTGGGCCAGGTAATCGCCGACCACCTTGGCGCCCTTGCGGTTGTCCGGGCCGACGAATGGCACGGAAATGCCCTTCTCTTTCAGGGCGCCCGCGTCGAGCTTGTTGTCGATATTGACGACGATGATGCCCGCGTCGATGGCTTTTTTCAGCACCGGCACCAGCGCCTTCGAGTCGGCCGGCGCGATCACCAGCGCATTGACGCGCGAGACGATCATTTGCTCGACCAGCTTGATCTGGCTCGACGTATCCGTTTCATCCTTGATGCCGTTCGACAGCAAGTCGTACTTGGCGGCATTGGCCTTCTGATGCGCCTTGGCGCCATTTTCCATGGTCAGGAAAAATTCATTGGCGAGCGACTTCATCACCAATGCCACCTTTGGTTTGGCTGGCGTCTGCGCCATCGCCGGCACGGCGGGCAAGGCACACACGAGGACAGCGGCGGCAATCATTTTCAGGCGAATACGGGATGTCATGAGCGTCTCCAGAGTTGTTGGTCAAGCACGTGTACTGCATGCTTTTTAGGAAATTCGTTGCGCGCAAACGTTTGCGCGAAGCGAATAGTGCCTCAATGCCCCATATCAGTGCAAGCAAAACTGTATGTGCGGTGCAGCAAAAAAGGAGCGCCCAGAGGGAAAGGGGCAGGCCGATGCGATCAGCCTGCCGAGGGGAAATGCGCGGCAGTCAGGACTTTGTTGCGGGACGGGCGCTGGCCCACTGCACCGCCAGCACGCTGGCCAGCACCAGCAGCAAGCCCAGCATCGACCAGCCCGTCATGGCCTGGCCCAGCAAGGCCCAGCCCAGCACGACGGCCATCAGGGGACTGAGCAAGCCCAGCGAGGAGACGGCCACGGGCGACAGGCGGGCGATGCCGCGGAACCACAAGGCGTATGCCAGCAGGGCGCCGGCCAGGCACAGGTAGGCATAGGCCAGAACTTGCTGCCAGGACAGTGCCGGCAAGGGCGCGTCGGCCAGCCAGGCGACGGGCGCCAGCATCAGGCCGCCGAGCAGCAATTGCCAGCCCGTCAGCGCCAGCACGGGCAAGTCCGGCTTCCAGCGCCGCGTCAGATAGGTGCCGGCCGCCATGCACGCCGTGCCGCCCAGCGCGGCGGCGATGCCGACGGGTTCCCACACCGTGCGCGGCGACAGCAATAGCACGCCCATGCCGGCCACGCCCAGCACGCTGGCCCCCAGCGCCAGGCGGGCCGGACGGCGCCCTTCCACGCCCCAGGCCAGGCCCATCACCAGCAGCGGCTGGATGGCGCCCACCACGGCCGCCAAGCCGCCCGGCAAGCGGTAGGCGGCCACGAACAGCAGGGCCTGGAACACGCCGATGTTCAGCGCGGACAGGATCAGCACGCGGCCCCAGTCGCGCCGCGCGGGCAGGCGCCGCATGAGCAGCAGCAACAGCAGACCGGCCGGCAGTACGCGGATCAGGGCCGCCGTGTAGGGACGGTCGGGCGGCAGCAGTTCGGACGTGACGATGTACGTGGAACCCCAGATCAGGGGCGCCAGCGCCGTGAGCAGAATATCGCCCCAGGCGGGACGGGCAGCGGAAGCAGGCATGGACTATCTCGACGTTAAGATAAAGTGAGTGTGGGCGCAAACTATCTTGATGTCAAGATAAAGCAAGCGTGCACCGCTGCCTGCTGGCGTAAAAAAACCCGGCATGGCCGGGTTTCTGGAATGCTGCCAGGCGGCCCGCTGCGCCGCCTGGACAACAGTTTAATCGCGCACGCGCCGCAGGGTCGTCACCCGCATGCCGCCCATGCTGATCTGCGCCGTGCTGCCATCGTCACTGACGATGATGTCCATGGCCGCCTCGCCCGCGCCTTGCGGCGCGATCGTCACGGTATTGCCCTTGGTGGTGAAGGTGGCCTTGGTCGAGGTGCCGTTATTGATCACGCTGTCACTTGTAAATTCCAGGACATTGCCCATCGCCGCCTGCCATTTCCCCACCGCCGGGTGGCCGCCAAAGCGGAACGCGCTCTTCAGCTTGTCCAGCATGCCCGCGCCCTGCGCGGCCGAGGCTTTGCCCAGCGCACCGGTCATGGCCGCCTGGCTCATCTGCGCTTGGTCGATGACTTGCCACTGCTTGTCGACCAGCGCCAGCGGCAACCGCACTTCCAGGTCGCCATCCGGCAAGCGTTGCAGGATCAATGCGCGGTCCGGCGATGTGGCGAGCCACGCCGCCTCATCGGTCAACGCCAGGGTGGCCTTGGCCATCGCCACTTGCTGTGCACCCAGGTCGCGCACCTGGTCGTAGCCGCTGACCTTGGCCACTTTCACGCCCTTGGCCACGCACAGCTTGTCGCCGCGCAAGGCCGCCTTGCCCGGCGCGGCCAGCGCATAGACAAATTGCGATTGCGCAACCCAGCCACCGCTGCTTTGCTCGACGGGTGCGCTGTACAGTCCGCTACGCACGAGCATATCCAGCCATTGCCGGGTAGAAGTGTCGTACGACGCCACGCGGATCTCTTCCTTCTGGTACGGCAAGTTGGCCAGGCACAGCAACTTGTCGCGCGCCGCCTCGTCGGTCGCCAGGTGGGCGTCGATGGCGCGGCTGAAACTGCTTGCCGAGGCCGCCTCTGGCGCCAGCAGCCACGCCAGCGCGCCACCGGCCACGATGACTGCCGCCAGCACGCCGCCGGCGATAACCACGTGGCGCCGCTGCACGCCGGACAGCGCCGGCGGCGCGGCCGGTGCAGACGCCGGTACCGGTGCGGACGCTGGCGCCGGTGCGGCGTTGACGGCCTTGCCGCATTCATCGCAAAAGCGCGCGCCGGGCACATAAGCGGTGCCGCATTTGGTACAGAAGTGAGCCATGGTGTGCCTTACTTGAGTTTATGCGCGCATTCGCCGCAGAACACGTCGTCGGATGCGACCGCTGCCTTGCAGTTCGGGCATTGCAGGCTGTCAGCCGGCGCAGCGGCCGGAGCAGCGGGAGCGGCTGGCGTGGCGGGGGCGGTCGCCTGTTCGGCCAGGGCACGCGCGCGTTCACGCGCTTCCTCGGCTTTTTTCTTGACCGTGGCCAGGCCGTCGTTCAGGCTCGCTTCCGAGGCGCTGAAATCGACATTGCGCGTGGCGTTCAGGTAAATGATGCACACGCCCTTGGTGAAGATCAAACCAGGCACCACGGCCGCGGCTGCCATCAGCAAGCCGCCGCCCAAGCCGGCTGCGATGATGTAGCCGGAACCGCCGCTCAGCCCCGAAGCCAGGGAATACATATTCATCTGGCCGCCCAGGCCCAGGATGCCGGCGGACATGCCGCTGGTCAGCGACACGCCGGTACCGACCACGCCAAAGATCAGCAACGCCACAAACGTCGTGATCAGGAACAGCAGCACTTCCAGCAGGATCACGGAGACCAGCTTGGTGCGCACGATCAGGTTCAGGCGGGCAATGATCTGGAACACGGTGGCGCCCGACCAGGCGGCAGGGCCGGCCAGCGGCAGCATCACGTAGAACAGCGCAAACACCAGGACGCCCAGCACGATGGCCGACAGCGGGAAGACAACCGTGTACAGCACGGGGCCGAGCACGGGAATCTTGCATACGAACAAGATGATGGCGATGGCGATCATGGCCGCCAGCACGATCAGGAATTCAAGGAAGACGACCGCGATCAGGCGGTGGCTCGTGTACAGCGAAACGAGCACGGCATCGACCAGGCTCATGCCCGGCTGGCCTTGCGCATCGCGCATCAGCAGGATGCCTACGGCGTTGGAACCGTAGAACATCACGAGGAAGGCCATCAAGCCGCCGAAAAAGGCCAGCAGCGGACTGCTCATGCCGCCGGCAAGCGTCGCCAGCACGCCACCGACGAGCACGGCGCCGATGAAGGTCAGGGCCAGCAAGGCAATCGCGCGGAAGTTCTTGATGGCATCGGTCGCTTCGATCAGCGACCCCACGGCGGAGGAAAAGGGAAGAGGGTTATGTGCTTCTGTGGAAATGGTCATGTCTAGCCTGAAAGGGATGAATCGGGAGGGGACGGCCTGCCTGGCCGCCCCGTGGTAGCAAGGTGTCAGTAGGCGAGCGCCAGTTGCAGCTCGCCCGCGGGCGCCTGGCGCTGGACGATCTGCAGCTTGACGTCCTGGCCAGCGACGCGCTTGCTATTCAGGTACAGCGCCGTGCGCACCGGATAAATGCCCTGCGGTACGCCTTCGGGCATGGGAATCGAGAAGCCGCCCTTGTAGGCGCCGCTGCCGTTATTGCTGCTGACCACCTTGCGCACGGTCTTGATCAAGTCGCCATTTGGCTTGTACAGGCTCAATTCCTCTTCCACCAACGGGTTCGGATCGCGCGTGCCGGCCGCCACTTCGATATACGAATTGGTCTGCGCCTTCTGGCCCGAACGCACGGACGCCGGCGTAAAGCCCGTCTCGTATTTCACCAGGGTCGACTGCTCGGGCAGCTTGCCCTTGTTGGCCACCTTGTAGTCGGTCTGCACCTGCTGCGCCGTCTTGACTTGCTGGCTTTGATAATTCAAGGCCACGCAGGCGAGCGCGCCCAAGCTGGCGCCCAGCGCCGCGCCGCGCACGGTATTGTTGCCACCGCCCAGCAAGCCGCCCACGACGGCGCCGATGCCGGCCAGCATGGCCGTATTGCATTCGCCGCTGGCCGCTTCCGTGCCGGCGGCGGTGCTATTGCCGGTGGCGCCAGGGCCGCCCGGCGCGGCGCAGCCGGCCAGCATCGAGGACACGACCAGCATCGCCACCAGGGGCTTGGCCATTTGGTTCAAGTTTTTCACGTTATTCTCCGGAAAGATCAAAATAGGGGGAAGGCAAGCAGCGCGGCTTACTCGATCTGGATTTGCGACAGCGCCTTGTCCTGCGCTTCCTTCGCCTTGCGCTTGATGTCGAGCGCGTAGCGGTTGCCCGTATCCATGCGCAGTACGGCATTCGCGTTGGCAATGGCACAGTCGTATTTGCGCTGGCTCATGCAGTGGCTCGCTTCCGACAGGCTGTCCGTGATCACGCTTTCCAGGCCGGTCGTCTGTTTGACAGGCGCCGGTGGCGGTGTCACCTTGACGGGCTTGGCGGGTTTTTCCGCGACAGGTACCGGTGCGGGTGCCGGTGCAGGCACAGGTGCAGGCGCTGCCGCTGGTACTGGCGCTGGTACTGGCGCTGGTTCGGCGTCAGCGGCAGGTGTCGCGGCAAAATCGGCCGTCGTGGCGCCATCGAGCGCAGGGTCGCTGATGGCCAGCGGCTGCTCGGCGGCTGGCGTCGTTTCCTCGGCAGCAAGCGTTGGTGCGGATACCGGCGCGGTCACGGAAGGTTTACCCGACAAAAAATAGTAGGCGCCCGCACCGCCCAGCAGCACCACCGCGGCGACGGCTGCGGCGATCAGTTTCATGCGGTTGCCGCCCGTTTGGCTGTCAACTGGCATGTCGGGAACGCTGTCTGCCACGGGTGCGGGAGTGGCTTCTGGTTCTGGTGCAGGCACGGGATCGGCACGGCGCTTTTCCAGCACGGGCGGTGGCGGCGGCGCGACTGGCGCAGGGATGGAAACGGGAATCGGTTCCGGGACAGCTTCCGCGACCACTTCTGCCACTGGCACGGGCTCAGGAACGAACACACGCACTGGTTCGGGAATCGGCTCAAAAACCGGCTCAAGAACCGGTGCCGGCGACGCCACCGGCGCCACGGCAAAGCTGAACGCGCACTTGGGGCAGAACTTGGCATCGGGCTTGCAATCATGGCCGCACTGGCCGCACGCTTTGCCCGGCACCGGGGCCGCGGCGGCAGGCGCGGCGGCAAACGTCGTGCCGCAGGAAGAACAGAATTTTGCGCCCGGCTTATTTTCGGCCTGGCAGGAAAGGCATTTCAATTGGCATCTCTTTTCATATCAACGCTGGGAGTCGCGTACGCTGGCGATTGCCAGAATGGCAGCTTTGTTGCCGTACGGCTAAATATCCAACGAGTATATTTTCAAACACCAAGTTGCCACAAGGGAAAATTGCCTTTTGCTCTATTCATTTTTTAAATATTGGTAAAAATCCTGCCATCACGACCGTGCGCCGCCCCATGCTGGTGCGCAGATAGCAAAAAACCCGGCAACGCAGTACGCGTTGCCGGGTTTTCAGTTGATGCCCAAGGGCACGAGGTCGTTTACTTGCGCCCGCCTCGTGCCGGCGCAGCATGGCCGCCCTTGGCTGGCGGCTTGCTGCCACGGCCCATCGGCACGGCGGCAGGCTTGGCCTTGGTCTTGATGGTCGACAAGATCGATGGACGCACCTTCGATTCGACGGCGCTCGCCTTCGGCGCTGCGGCCGTACCGCCCAGGGCGATACGGTTCTTGCCCGGCGTGACCTTGAACTTGTCCGGCGTACCGGCGCCATGCGTCTGGCGGCTGCGTTCGCCTGCGGCCAGGCCGCCCGATTCGGACGATGTCCAGGCAGGAATCAGATGCTTGTCGCCATTGCCGATCAAGTCACCACGACCCATGTTGACCAGCGCTTCGCGCAGGATCGGCCAGTTGGCCGGGTCCTGGTAGCGCAGGAAGGCTTTATGCGTGCGGCGGATCTTGCCGCTGCGGGCCGTTTCCACCACTTCCGAATCGGCCGTCACCTTGCGCAAAGGATTCTTGCGCGTGTGATACATGGTCGTCGCCATGGCCATCGGCGTGGGCATGAAGGTTTGTACCTGGTCCAGCTTGAAATTGTTTTTCTTCAACCACAAGGCCAGGTTCAGCATGTCCACATCCGTCGTGCCCGGATGGGCGGCGATAAAGTAGGGGATCAAATACTGCTTCTTGCCCGCTTCCAGCGAGAAACGGTCGAACATTTCCTTGAACTCGTCGTAAGCGCCGATGCCGGGCTTCATCATCTTCGACAAGGTCCCCTCTTCCGTGTGCTCGGGCGCAATCTTCAGCAAGCCGCCGACGTGGTGCGTCACCAGTTCCTTGACGTACTCGGGCGAACGCACGGCCAGGTCGTAGCGCAAGCCCGAGCTGATCAACACTTTCTTGATGCCCGGAATGGCGCGCGCCTTGCGGTACAGGGAAATGAGCTTGCTGTGATCCGTGCCCAAGTTGACGCAGATAGACGGGTACACGCAGGACAGGCGGCGGCACGAGACTTCGATCTCTTTCTCTTTGCACGCTAGGCGGTACATATTCGCCGTCGGACCACCCATATCGGAAATGGTGCCCGTAAAGCCTTTGGTTTTATCGCGGATATGCTCAATTTCGCGCAGGATCGACGGTTCCGAACGGCTCTGGATGATACGGCCTTCGTGCTCCGTGATCGAGCAGAAGGTGCAGCCGCCGAAGCAGCCGCGCATGATGTTGACGGAAAAGCGGATCATTTCCCAGGCAGGGATATGCGCCTTGCCATAGCTCGGATGCGGGGCGCGCGCGTAATTCATGTCGTACACGCCATCCATCTCGTCCATGGCCAGCGGCAGCGGCGGCGGATTGAGCCACACGTCGCGTTCGCCGTGCGCCTGCACCATGGCGCGCGCATTGCCGGGATTCGATTCCAGGTGGAACACGCGCGAGGCGTGCGCATACATGACGGGGTCATCCTTGACGACGTCGTAGGCGGGCAGGCGCACGACCGTCTTGTCGTGCTTTTCCTTGGCCATGGCCAGGCGCTCTTCGCGGCTCATGATGCGGATCGGCTTGATGACTTCGGCCGACTTCGACGCATTTTCCGTGGCGCAGGCGGTCTTGTCTTCCTGCACCATCTCGTACGGGCTGTAGTGCGGGTCGATCTTGCCGGGCACGTCGACGCGGGTGGAATTGTGCACGCCCCAGTCGTCGCCGGGCAGCCAGCCGGACGGCACCATGAAGGCCGTGCCGCGCAAGTCGCGGATATCCTTGATCGATTCGCCCGCGGCGAGGCGGTGGGTCAGGTCCACCAGCGCCCGTTCGGCATTGCCGAAGATCAACAAATCAGCCTTGGAATCGGGCAAGACGGAACGGCGGACCTTGTCCGACCAGTAATCGTAATGGGCGATGCGGCGCAGCGACGCTTCGATGCTGCCGATGACGATGGGCACGTCGGGATACGCTTCACGCGCGCGCTGGGCGTACACGGTGACGGCGCGGTCCGGGCGCTTGTTCGGTTCCGCATTGGCCGTGTAGGCGTCGTCGGAGCGGATCTTGCGGTCGGCCGTGTACTGGTTGACCATGGAATCCATGTTGCCGGCGGTAATGCCATAGTACAGACGCGGCTTGCCGAGGATGCGGAAGGCGTCGGCCGACAGCCAGTCCGGCTGGCTGATGATGCCGACGCGGTAACCCTGCGCTTCGAGCAGGCGGCCGACCAGGGCCATGCCGAAACTCGGATGGTCGATATAGGCATCGCCCGTGACGAGAATGACGTCGCACTGGTCCCAGCCCAGCACGTCCATCTCGGCACGCGACATCGGCAGGAAAGGCGCCACGGCAGCGCGGGCAGACCGCTTGGGAACGGTCGCAAATAAATTGGTAGGGGAGCTCATAGGGTACGGATTGTACCGGAATTGGCCATTTCCAACCTGACGGCCTGCTTTTTACTGTTGGATTTCAGTACAAAAAACGTTTATTTTTCAAACACTTGGGAAATTCCCATCGAGAAATTGTGACTGAGGAGCAGTTTTTATCATTGCATCAACATCGTCTCCGCGCCTCTCAAAACCGTAGCGAGCAAGCTCAATGCCGGGTTGAGTAGCGGAACCGTACGAAGGTACGGTGAGCAACGGATGCCCGGCAGTGGGCTGCGCAGTAGGTTTTCAGAGGGGCATCAGATACCCATATTCGCGAGAATCTCACCCAGTTCCCGCAGCGCCGGCTCCAGTTTCGGATGCTTGACGGCAAACTTGGCCGACAATTCCTGGCTGCGCTCGGCCAGGCCATAGGTGGTCGATTCTTCTTCCTGCTCCTGCGCGGCGCGCTTTTCCATCAGCAACTTGATGTCGACATCGAGTTTTTGCAGCAAACCATGCAGTTCTTCATCGACGGGGCCGCTGGTTTCCAGTGTCGAATGCAGTTGTTGCAACGATTCCTTGAGTTTGCTATCCATGTTTTTTCCTGTCAGTCAGTAAATTGCGTGTCCAGGAACAATTGTTCCACCTTGCTCCTGGCCCACGGGGTCTTGCGCAAAAACTTCAGGCTCGACTTGATGCTGGGATCGCTGATGAAGCAATTGATATCGATGTGCTTGGCCAAGCCATCCCAGCCGTAATGGGCTTGCAGGCGCGTCACGATACCTTCCAGGGTAATGCCATTCAAATCTTGCTGACTCATATACTCTTTCGACTGCCTTCTGATTTACATCTTACTCAATTCTACGCCGCCGGCACGGAAAGCTTGCGTGCGCCATGTCAACGCAACGCAAGCTTCAGATGGGGACGTCTTACTTGGCGTTCAAGCCGCGGCGTTCCAGCAGTGGTTCCACGGTGGCATCGCGACCGCGGAAGTCGCGGAACAGCTGCAGCGCATCGACGCTGCCACCGCGCGACAGCAGCTTGCTGCGGAACCAGTCGCCATTCTTGCGCGTCAGGCCGCCGTTTTCCTTGAACCAGTTGACCGATTCCGCATCCAGCTTTTCCGACCACAGGTAGGCGTAATACGCCGCCGAGTAGCCGCCCGAGAAGCTGTGCGAGAAATAGCTGGTGCGATAGCGCGGCGGCACGGGTGCGTAGTCGACGCCCGCGTCCTTCAGCGAGGCCGCTTCAAAGGCCAGCACGTCGGTCGGGATCTGGCTCGGCGCCAGCTGGTGCCAGCGCTGGTCCAGCAAGGCCGCCGACAGGTATTCCGTCGTCATGAAGCCCTGGTTGAATTTCTTCGCGGCCGTGACCTTGTCGAGCAATTCCTGCGGCATGGCCGCGCCGCTCTGGTAGTGCTTGGCATAGTTTTGCAGCACTTCCGGCCAGACGGCCCACATTTCATTGACTTGCGATGGATACTCGACGAAGTCGCTCGGCACGCTGGTGCCGGCAAAGCGCGGGTATTTCACGTTCGAAAACATGCCGTGCAACGCATGGCCGAATTCGTGGAACATGGTCGTCACTTCATCGAACGTCAGCAAGGTCGGCTGGCCGGCCGGCGGCTTCGGAATGTTCAATTGGTTGGCGACGACGGGATGCGTGCCCATCAGCGAAGATTGCGACACGTATTCATTCATCCACGCGCCGCCATGCTTGTTACCGCGCGCATAGAAGTCGGCGATGAACAGGGCCAGCGGCTTGCCGTCGGCATCGAGCACATCGTAGACGCGCACGTCCGGGTTGTACACAGGCAAGTCCTTGCGTTCTTTGAAGCTGATGCCGTACAACTTGTTCGCGGCAAAGAAGACGCCGTTGTTCAGCACGCTGTTCAATTCCAGGTACGGTTTCAGCTCGTTTTCATCGAAATTGAAGCGTTGCTTGCGCAACTTGTCCGTGTAGATGGCCCAGTCGGCAGCCGCCACCTGGAAGCCGCCCTTCTCGGCATCGACCACTTGCTGCAGGTCGGCCGCTTCGCGGCGCGCGTTGGCGACGGCCGGTTTCGCCAGCTCCGACAGCAGGGTGTTGACGGCCGTGGTGGTCTTCGCCGTCTGGTCTTCCAGCGAATACGCGGCGTAATTGGCATAACCGAGCAAGGTGGCCCGCTCGGCGCGCAATTTGGCCAGTTTCAGCACGATGGCGCGGTTGTCGAACTCGCCGCCCTGGCTGCCGCGGTTCAGCGACGCATCCATCAGGCGCTGGCGCGTGGCGCGGTTGGTCAGCACGGCCAATGGCGGCTGGCCGCTGGTGTTCACCAGGGCGATGACGAACTTGCCCGTCAAGCCGCGCTCCTTGGCTGCCGTGGCGGCCGTATCGATATCGCTGTCCGTCATGCCGGCCAGTTCGGCGCGCGTGTCGACGACGATGCTCTTGGCATTCGTTTCCTTCAGCACGTTTTGCGCGAAGGCCGTTTCCAGGCCCGCCTGTTCGGCGTTATAGGCTTTCAATTTTTCCTTGTCCGCATCGGACAGCTTGGCGCCGGCGCGCACAAAATCCGTGTGATAGCGCTCCAGCAAGCGCAGGGATTCGGCGTCGAGGCCCAGCTTGTCGCGCTTGGCGTACAGGGTGTCGATGCGGGTAAACAATTTCGGATTCAGGGTGATCGCATCGGCATGCGCGGCCAGCTTCGGCGACACGTCCACTTCCACCGCTTCCAGCACGCTGTTCGTGTTGGTCGAAGTCATGTTGCTGAAGATGCTCTGCACGCGGTGCAGCAGCTGCCCCGTGCGTTCGAGCGCCACGATGGTGTTCTCGAACGTGGGCACCTGGCGGTTGCTGGCAATCGCGTTGACTTCGGCCAGCTGGCGTTTCATGCCTTCGGCAAACGCCGGCGCGTAGTGCGCGTCCTTGATCAGGCCGAATTGCGGCATCTGGAACGGCAGCGGACTGGCTTTCAGCAGCGGGTTCTGCGCGCTGACGGCGGCGGCAGGTGCGGATTTTGCGGTGGCGGCAGCCATGGCGGATGGAGCGGCGTGGGCCAGCATGACACTGGCGGCGATGACGAGCAGTTGTGGACGGATCATGACATCTTTCAGGAAGCGCGGGAAGAACCGCGATCGCATCGCGGGCCAGTGGCAGATCATAGCAGCCTGTCACACAGGCGTCATCCAACAGGGGCGATCCTGTGGTGCATCACGCAAAATGCGCGGTTTACCACGGTTTACGGGCAGAATCGCCAAATAAAAATGGCCGCCCGTTGCGGGGCGGCCATCGATGTTCAGTACCGGCCAGGCCGGTGAACGGGCATTACTTGGCGTTCAAGCCACGGCGTTCCAGCAGCGGCTCGATCTTCGCATCGCGGCCGCGGAAGTTGCGGTAGATGTCGAGCGCATCGGCGCTGCCGCCGCGCGACAGCAGTTTGCTGCGGAACCAGTCGCCGTTCTTGCGCGTCAGGCCGCCGTTTTCCTTGAACCACTCGACCGTGTCGGCATCGAGCTTTTCCGACCACAGGTAGGCGTAGTAGCCGGCCGAATAGCCGCCCGCGAACGCGTGCGAGAAATACGTGGTGCGGTAGCGCGGCGGCGCCGGGGCGAAATCGACGCCGGCATCCGTCAAGGCGGCTTTTTCAAACGCCAGCACGTCGGTGGGGATCTGCGCCGGGGTCAGCTGGTGCCAGCGCTGGTCCAGCAAGGCCGATGCCAGGTATTCCGTGGTTTTATAGCCCTGGTTGAAATTGTCGGCCGCCGTCACTTTCGCCAGCAGCTCGGCCGGGATGGCCGCGCCCGTTTGATAGTGCTTGGCGTAGTTTTGCAGCACTTCCGGCCACAGCGCCCACATTTCATTGACTTGCGACGGGTATTCAACGAAGTCGCGCGGCACGCTGGTGCCGGCAAAGCGCGGATACTTCACGTTCGAGAACATGCCATGCAGTGCATGGCCGAATTCGTGGAACATGGTGTTGACTTCGTCAAACGTCATCAGGGTCGGCTGGCCCGCTTCCGGCTTCGGAATGTTGAGGTTATTCGCAATCACCGGCTTGCGGTTCAGCAAGCTCGACTGGCCCACGTAGGCATTCGCCCAGGCGCCGCCGCGCTTGTTGCTGCGCGCGTAAGGGTCGAGCGTGAAGATGGCCAGCTGGGTGCCGTCTTCATTGAAGACGTCGTACACCAGCATGTCGGCCGTGTAGACGGGCAAGTCGGTGCGCTGCTTGAAGGTCAAGCCGTACAATTTACCTGCGGCAAAGAACACGCCCTTGGTCAGCACGCTGTGCATCTCAAAGTACGGTTTGAGTTGATTTTCATCAAAGTTGTAGCGTTCGGCGCGCACCTTGTCGCTATAGAAGGCCCAGTCGGCGGCGCCCACCTTGAAGCCGCCTTTGCCTGCATCGATGACCTTCTGGATATCGTCCGCTTCACGACGCGCATTGACGACGGCCGGTTTTGCCAGCTCGCCCAGCAGGGCGTTCACGGCGGTGGTGTCGTGCGCCGTCTGGTCTTCCAGCGAGTAGGCCGCGTAGTTCGGGTAGCCCATCAGCGCGGCACGTTCGGCGCGCAGTTTCGCCAGTTCCAGCACTTCCTGGGTATTGTCGAACTCGCCGCCACGGCTGCCGCGCGCTTGCGAAGCGGCCATGATGCGTTCGCGCAAGGCGCGGTTGGTCAGCAGCGCCAGCGGCGCCTGGCCCGTCGTGTTGACGAGGGCGATCACGTATTTGCCATCGAGGCCGCGCTTCTTGGCCAGGCCGGCAGCCACTTCGATGGCGGCCGGCGACAGGCCGTCCAGCTCTTCGCGCGTATCGACGACGACGGCCGAGGCGTTCAATTCTTTCAGCACATTCTGCGCGAACTTGGTCGACAGGGCAGCCAGCTGGCCGTTATAGGCGCGCAGCTTTTCCTTGTCGGCCGCCGACAGCTTGGCGCCCGCGCGCACGAAGTCCGTGTGGTAGCGTTCCAGCAAGCGTTTCGATTCCGCATCCAGGCCCAGCTTGTCGCGCTTGGCGTACAGGGTGTCGATGCGCTTGAACAACTTGTCGTTGAGCATGATCGCGTCGCTGTGGGCCGCCATCTTCGGCGCCAGTTCGCGTTCCAGGCCCTGGATCGTCTCGTTCGTGTTCGAACCGGACATCACGGAAAACACGGTGCGCACGCGGCTCAGCAACTGGCCCGAGCGCTCCATGGCGACGATGGTGTTGTCGAACGTGGCCGCTTTCGGGTTATTCGCAATCGCGTTGATTTCCGCCAGGTTGGCGGCCATGCCTGCCGTAAAGGCGGGCGCGTAGTCGGCATCCTGCACCTTGTCGAACGGCGGATAGTTGAATGGCAGGCTGCTCGCTTGCGCAAACGGGTTGGAAGCAGGCAAGGCTGCGGCCGCGGTAGCGGCAGTGGTTGGCGCGGTGGTGGCGGTCGCGGCAAAAGCGGCTGGCGCCAGCATCAGGCTGGCGGCGATGACGAGCATTGTTGGACGGGTCATGTCTTCTTTCAAGAAACGCAAGAGAGCCGCGATTGTGTCGCGGGCCAGCCTGAAATAATAACAGCCAGAAACACTTGCGTCACCCGCAACAACCGATGGTAGCGCGCCAGCCAGTGATGAACGGTTTTCATGCGCGCCGCATCACGATGCCGATTTAGTAATGCGGCGGACGCTCGTTGACCAGCCCGCCATTTGCCTGCTGCGCCCCATCGCGCACGTGTTCGCCCAGCTTGTGCAGCATCGCCTCGAGCTGGTCGATGCGCTTGCCCTGCTGGTACACCATCTGGTTCAGCGACTCGACCAGGTCTTCCTGCTGCGCCAGCTTGATCTCGATATCGACGAAACGTATTTCCATCTGTTCTGCATTGTCCATGGTGCTCTCGGTGATTCCTGACTGAAAGGGGGCATTCTACCGCTGCAGCGGCGTGAGCCAGGACAAACAAACGGCATTCTTCCCGGTGCGGCGCCGATTCCTGCCTATTCTCTCCGTATAGCCGGATCAAACCGCTTGACGAATGAGAACAAACGATTACAATGATTGAACCAACACCCACCGAGCCACTGCTGATCGACACGCGCAAGACGGCCGAATACCGGCGCTGGGAAGATTCCCTGCACGATGTAGCCGCAGCCACCGTCGATGCGCGCATCAAGCATTTGCAGCTCGGTGGCGACTGGCGGCCAGTAGGCGAAGGCGTGTGCGAGCTGCGCTTCTTGCAAACGGGACCCGGCTGGCGCGTGTATTTTCACGAAACGAATCGGGGTACATTGATCTTGTTGCTGCTGGGTGGCAACAAATCGGGCCAGCAGCGCGACATCAAACAGGCGCAAGCGATCCTCAGGGAGCTGAAAGCCCGGCAGGCAGCCATCCGGCAAGCGGCGGCCAGCCCATCGACAGGAGCACGAAAGAAATGAACCACGACATTGACCACGACACCTTCGACCTCGACGACCTGGAAGCACTGGGCCTGAGCAAATTTGATCCGACGCAACACCTGACCAGCAAGGCCGCCGTGGCCGCCTACATGAGCGAAATCGTCGCCACCGGCAATGCCGAACTGTTCCAGTCCGCCATGAACGACGTGGTGCGCGCCTACGGCATGGGCAAGGTGGCGGCCAGGGCCGACATCACGCGCGAAGGCGCCTATAAAGCCTTGCGCGAAGGCAGCAAGCCGCGCTTTGAAACCATTTTAAAGATGCTCGATGCGCTGGGCATGCAACTGGCCATCGTGCCGAAGGCCACGCCGGACGGCGCCGTGGAAGCCTGAGCGCCGCTTACCCTTTCGGCGCGGCCAAGAGCGCCTTCATGCGGGCCAGCCGTTCCTTGGGCGAAATCACTTCCGCTTCCGTCGGCACGGCGTCGCCCACGTCGAGTTGCATTTCCTTGATAAAGCGCGACGGGTCGCAATGGACTTGCTCGCCAGCCCGCTTGCGCTTCTTGCACCAGGTAATGTGCAAGGTGCGCTGGGCCCGCGTGATGCCCACGTACATCAAGCGGCGCTCTTCCTGGATGCGCGCGGCGATGGTTTCGGCCGGCGCGTCAGGGTCGCCCTTGTGCGGCAAGATGCCCTCTTCCACGCCGACCAGGAACACGTGCGGAAACTCCAGCCCTTTCGAGGCGTGCAGGGTCGACATGCGCACGGCATCCTGCTCCTCGTCCTTGCCTTCCAGCATGGTCATCAAGGCCACCATCTGCGTCAATTCCAGCACGTTCTTTTCTTCGCCATCGCGGTCCTTGCCGCCGCGGCCCCGTTCCTTCAGCCAGTTGACGAATTCCAGCACGTTCTGCCACTTGCTTTGCGCTTGGCGTTCCTCGAAGGCATCGTACAGATACGATTCGTAGTGGATTTCCTTCATCATGTCATCCAGCACTTCGGCCGCGTTGTCGCCGCTGCCGGCCGCGCCCGGGCGGCTGGCGCGCGATTCGAGGTCGTTGATGAAGTTGCAGAAGTCGCGCAGCGGCCCCAGCTGGCGGTCCGTCAGCTTGGCCTCGATGCCGCCCTTGAACACGGCCTGGAACAGCGAACATTGCCACTGCCCCGAGAACGCGCCCAGCACCTCCAGGGTCGACTGGCCCACGCCGCGGCGCGGCGTCGTCACGGCGCGGATGAAGGCCGGATCGTCGTCCTCGTTGGCCAGCAGGCGCAGATAGCTGATGATGTCCTTGATCTCGGCCTTGTCGAAGAAGCTCTGGCCGCCCGAGATCGTGTACGGGATGCGTTCCTTGCGCAGGCATTGCTCGATGATGCGCGCCTGGTGGTTGCCCCGGTACAAAATCGCGTAATCGGAAAATTTGTTCTTGCGCTCGAAATGGTCGGCCGAGATCATGATGGCGACCTGCTCCGCTTCCTGCTCGTCCGTCTGCATGCCCAGCACCTTGATCGGCTCGCCCAGGCCGTGCTCGGACCACAGCGACTTTTCAAACAGTTTGGGATTGTTGCCGATGACGGCATTGGCCGCATTGAGCACGCGCATGGTGGAGCGGTAATTCTGCTCCAGCTTGATCACGCGCAAATCGGGAAAATCCGTCTCCAGCGTCTTCAGATTTTCCACGGTGGCGCCGCGCCACGCATAGATGGCCTGATCATCGTCGCCCACGGCCGTAAACATCGGCTTCTTGCCGATGCCCGTCACCATCAGTTTCACCAGTTCGTACTGGCAAGTGTTCGTATCCTGGTATTCATCGACCAGCAGGTAGCGCAGGCGGCGCTGCCACTTGTCGCGCACGGGGCCGTTGTTGCGGAACAGTTCCACGGGCAGGCGGATCAGATCGTCGAAATCGACGGCCTGGTAGGCAGAGAGCGTTGCCACATAGCTGCGGTAGATGCGCGCCGCGTTCGCCTCGTCCTCGTCCTTGGCTTGCGCCAGGGCCATGTCCGGGTCGATCAAGCCATTTTTCCACAAGGACATGGCGTTCTGGATGCCACGGATCACCTGTTTATCGGTGGTAATGGCGAGGTCTTGCACCAGCGAAAAACAGTCGTCGCTGTCCATGATGGAAAAGCGGTCCTTCAGCCCCACGCCATTGGCTTCCTGGCGCAGGATTTTCACGCCCAGCGAGTGGAAGGTCGACACCGTCAACTGCTTGGCCTGGCGCGGCTGTTTCAACAGCTTGGCGATGCGTTCCTGCATTTCCAGCGCCGCCTTGTTGGTGAAGGTCAAGGCAGCGATGGTGCGCGGGTCATAGCCCCGGTCTTCGATCAGATGGGCGATCTTTTGCGTGATCACGCGCGTCTTGCCCGAGCCGGCGCCCGCCAGCACCAGGCAAGGGCCGTCGAGGTAGGTAACCGCTTCGCTTTGGGGCGCATTCAGACCGAACTGTGGTGCTTTGGACATCAGGGTATTTCCGCAGGGAACAGCAGCCCATTGTAACAGCGTCGCGCAGGCTATTTGCACGGCGGGCCATGCCTGAAAAACAGGCAATGGCATTGATATATCGCCATATGCCGCCATCTTGGCCGATGCAATGCGTGCGGCGATGCCACGCCTGGAGTACCATTCCGCCTATATCGCCCGTGCGCGCCCACTTACCGAATGGCAGTCCCATGAAATTTGAACACCTGATTGAAATCAACGATCCCTTGAATCCGCTGATCGACACCTTGACCCTGGAACAGGTCTGGCGCGGCCTGGTCTTGCGCGCCGAATCGCCGAAACTGTTCGTGCCGCACCTGGACGAGTGCCAGATCAGCGAGCGCAGCGATGCCGGTTTTGCGCGCAGCCTGCGCTATGGCGAGCTGGTCATCAATGACAGGGTGGTGCTGATACCGCAATTGCAGGTGCGCTACGAAGTGCCGGCGCAACAGGATATCAGCGCCTCCTCGCTGGTGATGACCATCGAAATGCCCGACGAAGCGAGCCTGTGGGTGCGTTTCCAGTATGACGACGGCCACGACGCGGCCACCGATGCGGCCAACGCCCTGTACGACGACTTCCGCCGTTCCGCCTACAAGGAGTCCGACATCGACACGGTGCGCATCATGCGCGAACTGGCGCTCGAGGGACGGCTGGATGCGGGCTTGCTGAACTAAACGCCGGGCCTACATTCGCGCGCTGCGGCCCCACAGCTGATCGGGCCGAAACTGCAAGCCCGCCTGCTCCGCGCTGAGCACTTCGCGGATGGCGTGCAAGTCCACGCGCGTATCGCGCCGCAGCGGCACCTCCAGGCGCGCGCCACGGGGGCCGATCAGCGACTGCACGTGCGGCGTGGCGGCATTCAAGCCCTTGCGCGTGACGACGCCGATTTCTCCATTCAGCAGTTTGACGAAGGTGCCGACCGGATAGATGCCCAGTTCGCGCACCAGCAGCGATGCCAGCGGCGCATCCAGGGTCGCCTTGTCGGCCATCAACATTTCGCGCAGGGCCATGTTCGGCAGCAAGGGTTGACGGTAGCTGCGTTTGGACACGCGCGCGCAATAGCGGTCGGCCAGCATGATCAGGCGCGCGCCGATGCCGATCGCCTCGCCTTGCGTGCCCAGCGGATAGCCGCTGCCATCGATATTTTCATGGTGCTGCAACACGGCCTGCAGCCAGACGGCGTCCGTCACGCCGGCCATGCGCAGCAAGTCGACGCCGGCTTGCGGATGGGCGCGCAGATAGGCGCGTTCCTGGGCATCCAGCGGACCGGCCTTGTGCTGGAAATCCGCATGGCGTTCCAGCATGCCCACATTCATGCTCAGCGCGGCCAGCACCACGCTGCGTATCACGTCATCATCGAGTTTCAGGGCGCGCGCCAGCAGGGCCGTGATGACGGCCGTGTCGACGCTGTGGCGCACGGCAAAGTCGCCCGCGCCCTGGTTGTGCAGGATGCAGGCCAGCGCCACGTCCGCATCGAGAACAACGGCCTCTTCCACCAGCTGCGCCAACGCCGGCAGCGATGCGTGGCTGCCCGCCTTCCCGGCGGCAATGGCGGGCAAGACCAGCGCCAGCCCAGCCGTGACGAGGTTCAGCATGCGCAAGGCCGACGGCGCTTCCGTGGCCGTGCGCGGCACGTCCGCGCTGGCGTCGGCGATGACGCCGCGCGCCAGCAGCAAGGCGATCTGGTTCTCGCTGCTGATGACATGGCCCAGCCTGGCCAGCAAGCCCCCCGTTTCGCCATGCACGTCCCAGGGCAGGGCCACGCCCAGGGCAAGTTCTCCCGCGTAAATGCGCCGAATGTTCACGTCGTCTCCATCATCGCTTGCACCCGCCTGTTTTTACCATCCTGGCATCAGCGGTATGTACCAATTGAAATGTTTTTTGCTTTTAATCAATATTTCAATGTGGCAGCGATGATCGCGCAATCATGCGAGCTTGTCTACAAAATTATGTAAATCGCAAAGTTGCATTCAAGGAGCAGGGGTGCAATCGGCGCAGCCGGGCGCGTGTTCCGGGTCTTTTTCCAGGTGCAGCGCCAGCTCGCGCAAGGCCGTGCGCACGCCTTCCTCGATGACGGGATGGTAGAACGGCATGTCGAGCATGGCTGGCACCGTCAACTGCGCCTGGCACGCCCAGGCCAGCAAGTGGCCCAGGTGTTCCGCCCGCGGGCCGATCAGCTCGGCGCCGAGAAAACGCTTGCTGCCGAATTCCGCATACACGCGCAGCAAGCCCTGGTTTTGCAGCATCACGCGGCTGCGGCCCTGGTTGCCGAACGACACGGCGCCCACGGCAAAGCGGCCCGCGTGGCTCACGCACAATTGCTGGTAGGTCGCGCCCAGGGTGGCGATCTGCGGCTCCGTGAAGGCAATCGTCAACGGCGTGCGGCGCAAGCCCGGTTTGACATCAGGAAAGCGCGCCGCGTTGTCGCCCGCGATGCGGCCCTCGTCGGCCGCCTCGGGCAGCAGCGGCAGTGCGTTGTCGGCATCGCCGGCGATGAAGATGGCGCTCTTGCCACACTGCATGGTATGCGGGTCATGCAGGGGAATGCCGTGGCGGTCGAGTTCGATTTGCGCCGTTTCCAGGCCGATCTTGTCCACGTTCGGCGCGCGGCCGATGGCGGCCAGCACATACTCGAACTGCTCGGTTTTTTCCACGCCCGCGTCATCGCTGCTGGTGAGCAGGATGCCGCCGCCGTCAGGCGTTTTTGCCATGTGCGCGACCTTGGTCATGAAACGGATGTCGAGTTCGCGCGCCAGCACGGCATCCGCTTCCCGCAGCACCAGCGGGTCCGTCAGCTGCGCGACTTTATTGCCGCGCGCAAACAAGGTCACGCGCACGCCCAGCCGCGCCAGCGCCTGGCCCAGTTCCAGGCCGATCACGCCGCTGCCGACCACGGCCACGGAGCCTGGCAAATCCGTCCACTCGAACACGGCGTCGCTGGTGATGACACGCTCGCCGGCCGCCTGCCACTCGGGCGGCACGATGGCCGTGGAACCGGTGGCGATCACCACGCTGGTGGCTGCGACAAGCGTATGCTCATCCACCTGCAATGTGCCGGGGGAAATAAAACGCGCATGGCCGCGCAGTTTTTCTTCGTCAGGGATGGCGTTGACGCCGTCGAGCACGAAGCCGACAAAACGGTCGCGCTCGCTGCGCACCCTGGCCATGACTTGCCGGCCATCGATGCGCACGGGGCCCGGATGCACGCCAAAAGCCGGCGCGGCCGCCACGGCATGGGCCGCCTCGGCCGCCGCGATCAGCAGCTTGCTGGGCATGCAGCCCACCCTGGCGCAGGTCGTGCCGTACGCTCCGCTTTCGATCATCAGCACGCGCTTGCCCTGCATGCGCGCCGCCCTGTGCGCCGTCATGCCGGCCGTGCCGCTGCCGATCACGGCCACATCCACTTGTATCGTCTTCATGCTGCGCTTACTCCCCGTTCCGATTGCTCACAGCGTTCGATACTACCCGTTTGCCGAAAATAAGGTTTTACTTTGCAGCAATATATGCATTAGTATAACTAATCATTTTCAAAATTTATAAGCTGAGCTAATGGGATCACTCGATTATCGCGCGCTGGCCGTGCTGGACGCCGTTGCCAGCCATGGCAGTTTCGACAAGGCCGCCCTGGCGCTGGGCATCACCCAGTCGGCCGTCTCGCAGCGCATCAAGGCGCTGGAAGACGCCAGCGGGCGCCTGCTGATCATCCGTGGCCAGCCAGCCGTGCCGACGGGCCTGGGCCAGCGCCTGATCGTGCATCACCGCAACGTCAAGCTGATGGAAGCATCGCTCGACATCGACCTGGGCAACAGCGTCAGCATGCCGGAAATCGCCATCGCCATCGATGCCGACAGCCTGGCCACGTGGTTTCCCGACACCTTGTCGGCCCTGCTGGCGCCGCCGCGCTGCCAGCTCGACGTGCGCCTGGCCGACAGCGACAGCGCCCTGCAGATGGTGCGCGATGGCTCCGTGTTCGGCTGCGTGACAGCCGAGTCCGGCACAGCGATCGACGCGGCGGCCGCCACCAGCGTCACGCCGCTGGGCACCTTGCGCTATGTGTGCGTGGCAACCCCCGTGTTCGCCGGCCACTGGTTCGGCGATGGTTTTATTGCCGAAGCGGTACAACTGGCCCCGGCCGTCGTGGGCCAGCACGGCTTGCTGGCGCGTTTCCTCGCGGAACAATTGAGCATGCGTGAACCATTTCCACACCACACCTTGCCGGTGGAAGCGGCGCGCCGTGGCTGCGTCCAGGATGGCCTCGCCTACGGCCTGATGCCGCAGCGCCTGGCCGCGCAGGCCCTGGCAACGGACCGTCTCGTCGATCTGATGCCGGGCAGCACCCTGGACGTACCGCTGAGCTGGCATGCGTGGACCCTGGACACGCCGTTTACCAAGCTGCTGTCCGAGCAGATCGTCAAGTCGGCGCGCGACTATCTGAACTAATTCAGTGCATTAATTTAAATATCCAGCGGGTCCACTTCCAGCGACCATTTCACGCGCGTCTTCATGGCGCGCAATTCCGTCAGCCATTCTTTCAGAAACGCTTGCAGGGCGGGCCGCGAGCTCGATTCCAGCAGCAGCTGCGCGCGGTCGATGTTGTAGACGCGCGTCATGCTCATGGGAATCGGGTCATTGATGGTCACCTGCGGGTGTTCCATGCATTCCTTGGCCGCCTGCAGGAACTCGATGGCCGTGGCCAGCTCCGGCGCTTCGGCGCGCAGCAGGGCCTGGAACAGGTACGGCGGCAGCGCCGCCTGCGCCCGCTCTTCCAGCAGGGTCGTGGCGAAATGGTCGTAATCGTGGTTGACGACGGCGTCGTACAGCGGATGGCGCGCATAGCGCGTCTGGATCAGCACCTCGGACACGCTGCCCCCTGCCGTCTGCGCGGCACGTCCGGCCCGGCCCGCCACCTGCATCAGCTGGGCGAACAGGCGTTCGCTGGCCCGGTAATCCTGCGAAAACAGGGCCGTGTCCGGGTTCAGAATGCCGACCAGGGTCAGCTTTTTGAAATCGTGGCCCTTGGCCACCATCTGCGTGCCGATCAGGATATCCACGTCGCCCCGGTGCACGGTATCGAACGCCTCCTGCGCGCTGCCCTTCTTGCGCGTGGAATCGGCGTCGATGCGCAAAATCCGCGCCTCGGGAAACAATTGCTGCAAGCCCTCTTCCACCCGCTGCGTGCCGCGTCCCAGCGGCTGCAGGTCGACGTTGCCGCAGGTGGGGCAATGGCGGGGAATGCGCAGTTCCAGGCTGCAATGGTGGCAGCGCAGCCGGTGCTCGGGCTTGTGCAGCACCATGAACGAGGTGCAGCGCGTGCAATTACTGATCCAGCCGCACGATTCGCAGCAGATCACGGGCGAATAGCCGCGCCGGTTCAGGAACAGCAGCGACTGCTCCCCGCGCTCCATGCGCAGTTTCAAGGCGGCTACCAGATGCGAAGTCAGGCCATCTTTCGGCCGGTCGCGCTCCATGTCCAAAATCTTGACGCGCGGCAACACCGCATTCTTGACGGCCCGCTCGCGCAATTCCAGCTTGCGGTAGCGCCCCGTCTGTGCATGGTGCCAGCTTTCCAGCGACGGCGTGGCCGAACCGAGCACGATGGGGATCTGCAATTGCCAGGCACGCCACACGGCCAGGTCGCGCGCCGAATAGCGCAAGCCTTCCTGCTGCTTGTAGGACGGGTCGTGTTCCTCATCGATGACGATGAGTTTAAGCCTGGGCAACGACGCCAGGATGGCCAATCGCGTGCCGAGCACGATGCGCGCCTGGCCCCGGTGGGCGGCCAGCCAGTGCAGCATGCGCTCGCCTTCGGACAGGCTGCTGTGCAGGGTGGCCAGCATGACGCCGGGAAAGCGCGCGCGGATATTGCCTTCCAGCTGGGGCGTCAGGTTGATTTCCGGCACCAGGATCAGGATTTGCGCATCGTCCTCGCGCGCCAGCACCTGGGCGCAGGCTTGCAGATACACTTCCGTCTTGCCGCTGCCCGTCACGCCGTACAGCAGGGTGGGCTTGAAACCCTGGGCACCGCCGATGGCATCGGCCGCTTCTTGCTGGGCGGCATTGAGCGCCGGCATGTTCAGCGGCGTGCCGTCGTGCGCATCGGCCAGCTTGCCCAGCTTCTTGATGGCGCGGTCGAGCGCCACGGTGGTGAGCACGCGCAAATTCTTCGGCAAACCCGGCAGCGCCACTTCACCGAGCGGACGCTGGTAGTAATCGGCGGCAAAGGCGGCCAGCGCCAGCCATTGCTCCGACAGGGGCGCCAGCTGGTGGCGCACGGCCAGCACGTCCTTCAGTTTCGCGGCGGGCACGTCGGTGCTGTCGGACACGCCGACGATCAGCCCCATCACTTCGCGCCGGCCGAACGGCACCAGCGCCAGCTGCCCCACTTGCGGAAGAGGCGCGTCCGCGCCGGCATCCGCCGCCGCGTTCCAGCGGTAGTCGAACAGGGCGTTCAAGGGGGTGTCGAGCGCGATTTTCAGGATGCACGACGTCAAAATGCACTGCGACATGGGGGTAGGGCCTATCTCAATAATAAAGCGCGCCGCAGGGTCGATGGCGCGCGGGATGTCCGGCATCAAGCCAGCCGGCCATGATACTTGTTTCGTCCGTCAAACGCCTAACGGCGGATGGGACGGCACGGCATCGTGCCTGAAGAAAATTCTGTGGATAACTTTGTGGACAAAGCAAAATTAACTTTCAGAAAAATGTGGACAGAAAATTTCCATCGCCGTCAAGAGCAGCACGCAAGAAAAATTAAGCTTTTAAAATCAATGGCTTAAAAATTGACGCCCGGGAAGCCACAAATCCACAGGACATTTCCGCCGCTGTGCATAACTGAACCATTTGTAATTTATTTATACAGAAATCAGCACCATTTTGCGGCGCCCGCTCCGGAAAAATACGGGCCGCCTGCGGCAAAGTTGACAATTGCCGGGCAAGCGTTCGTTTTTGCCTGCCAGGCGGCGAAACATTGTTCAATTATCATGCACTGCAACATGCACTTCACGTGAAACCTGAACATCGACGCTAAGTATCGGTTAACAAAATACTTTTCAATTTTATCCACAGAATCTGTTGATAACTTTGTGGACAATGAAGGAATAAGGCTGGCAAACGAAAGAATAACCTTATCAATAGCAACAAAGTCCGCCGGACAAGGCATTTTTTATTTCTTAATAATCAAGCACTTGCAGAGCGCCCCCGGGCATGGCTTTTCCACTGCCTCTTATTTCCGCAGCAAAAAAAATTGTGCATAAGTCGGTATTTCTTGCGAAGGTGCAGCAAAGAAAAAGGCAGGCTTCCACTGGAAAGCCTGCCTTTTCTGCCCCTGCGCCAGGGATGGCGCGGAAATTACTGGCCGCTGCGCATGGCGCGGCTCATGCTGTGCACGGCTTCCACCATCGCTGCCACGGATTCCGGCGGCGTGAACTGGGAAATGCCATGGCCCAGGTTGAAGACGTGGCCCGTGCCGGCCGATGGCGCGCCGAACGCGTTGAGCACTTTCGCCACTTCGGCGCGGATCTGCTCGGGGCTGGCGAACAGGATGGCCGGATCGAGGTTGCCCTGCAAGCCCACTTTATGGCCCACCAGCTGGCGCGCGCGCTTCAGGTTGACGGTCCAGTCCAGGCCCACGGCGTCGGCGCCGATGTCGGCGATCTGCTCGATCCACTGGCCGCCGCCCTTGGTAAACACGATGGCGGGAATCTTCACGCCATCCTTGTCGCGTTTCAGCTGCGCCACCACTTGCTGCATGTAGGACAGCGAGAATTCCTGGTAGGCGCCATCGGCCAGCGCACCGCCCCAGGAATCGAAAATCATCACGGCTTGCGCGCCGGCATCGATTTGCGCGTTCAGGTATTGCGCCACGGAAGTGGCGTTGATGGCCAGGATGTGGTGCATCAGGTCCGGGCGGTTGTACAGCATCTTCTTGATAGTGTGGAACTCTTTCGAGCCGCCGCCTTCCACCATGTAGCACGCCAGGGTCCACGGGCTGCCGGAAAAACCGATCAGCGGCACGCGGCCGTTGAGTTCCGTGCGGATCTGCGTGACGGCCTTGAAGACGTAGTCGAGCGAATCGAGGTCCGGCACTTGCAAGGCCTTGACGTCCTGTTCCGTGCGCAGCGGGCGCTCGAACTTCGGCCCTTCGCCATCGGCGAAATACAGGCCCAGGCCCATGGCGTCGGGCACCGTCAGGATGTCGGAAAACAGGATGGCCGCGTCGAGCGGGAAGCGCTCCAGGGGCTGCAAGGTCACTTCGGTCGCGTAATCGGGATTCTTTGCCAGGCCCAGGAAGGAGCCGGCCCGCTCGCGCGTGGCGCGGTATTCGGGCAGGTAGCGGCCCGCCTGGCGCATCAGCCAGACAGGGGTATGCTCGGTCGGCTGGCGCAGCAGGGCGCGCAGGAAAGTATCATTCTGGAGCGGAGCAAATTGTGGCATGGAAGGCAATCAATAGCTTGGAGAAGCGGTATTATCGCATCCAATCGCCGCCATTTCATTGATTCCGGTGCCGCTTTGCAGCATTTGCCACGCACAGCGATGACTTTCGTTGTGCCTGCCCTTCCATTATGATGATGCACGCCGCCGCGCGCCCTGACCCTGCCTGGCGGCCCTTGATCCCCTCACTACACGGAGCCCGCATGACCTCGACCGCATCCAGCACCCCTTATGGCATTTGGCCATCGCCGATCAGCGCGGCCATCGTGGCCGCCGGCGCCTCGCCGCTGACGCAGCTGGCCCTGGGCGGTGCGGATGGCGCCGACGTATTCTGGCTGGCCGGACGCGCCAGCGAGGCGGGCCGCAACACCCTGCTGCGCCAGCGCGACGCACGCGTCGATGAACTGACGCCGGCGCCCTTCAATGTGCGCACCCGCGTGCATGAATACGGCGGCGGCGCGTATGCCGTTGCCGGCGATACCGTGTATTTCTCGCATTTTGCCGACAATTGCCTGTACCGCCTGGACGGCGACGGCACCCCGGAAGCATTCACCACGGGCGGCAGCACGCGCCATGCGGACTTCGTTGTCGATGCGGCCCGTGCCCGCCTGATCGCCGTGCGCGAGCAGCATCCGCAAGAAGGCCATGCCCTTCCGGAAAACTGCCTGGCCGCCGTCGGCTTCGACGGGCGCGAAACGGTGCTGGCGCGGGGCCACGATTTCTATGCGGCGCCGCGTCTGTCGCCGGACGGCAGCCAGCTGGCCTGGATCAGCTGGGACCACCCGCGCCTGCCGTGGCAAGGCACGGAACTGTGGCTGGCCGACGTGCACCCGGACGGCAGCCTCGGTTCGCCGCGCCTGATCGCCGGCGGCGCGCGCGAATCGATCTGCCAGCCGGAATGGTCGCCGAACGGCTTGCTGCACTTCGTTTCCGACAGCAGCGGCTGGTGGAATCTGTACCGCCTGCACGGCGCCGACATCGAGGCGCTGTGCCCGATGGAAGCGGAATTTGCCACGCCGCACTGGACCTTCGGCGGCAGCATGTACGGTTTCCTGTCCGACGACGAGATCGTCTGCACATATATCCAGGCCGGCATCAGCTACCTGGCGCAATTGAACGTGGCGGCGGCCAAGCTCGAGCCGATACCGCACCCGTACCAGGAAATCCGCGAACTGCGCGTGGGCCCCGGCTTCGTCGCGCTGCTGGGCGGCAGCCCCACCATCGCGCTGGAACTGGCGCGCATCGATTTGGCCAACCATGAGCTGGAAGTGCTGGCGCAGTCGATCACGGCCCTGCCCGCGCTCGACTATCTCTCCGTGCCGCGCAGCTTGAGTTTTCCTAGCAGCAATGGCCGCACGGCCTACGCCTTCTTTTATGCGCCCACGAATGGCGATGTGCAGGCGCCGGCAGGAACATTGCCGCCCGTCATCGTCATCAGCCACGGCGGCCCCACCAGCATGGCCAGCAATACCTTGAAACTGGCAACGCAGTACTGGACCAGCCGCGGCATCGGCGTGCTCGACGTCAACTATGGCGGCAGCAGCGGCTTCGGCCGCGAGTACCGCGACGCGCTGCGCGGGCAATGGGGCATCGTCGACGTGGAAGACTGCATCGCCGGCGCGCGCTACCTGGCGGCCAACGGCCTGGCCGACCCGGAACGCCTGATCATCCGCGGCGGCAGCGCGGGCGGCCTGACGACCCTGTGCGCATTGACGTTCCACGACGTCTTCAAGGCTGGCGCCAGCTACTATGGCGTGTCCGACCTGAAGGGCCTGGACAACGATTCGCACAAATTCGAATCGCGCTACACCGATTACCTGATCGCTTCGCAGCCGCAGGCCGAGGCGCTGTACCTTGAGCGCTCGCCCATCCACCACACGGATAAACTGTCGCGCCCGATGATCTTCTTCCAGGGTCTCGACGACAAGGTGGTGCCGCCGCAGCAGTCGCAGCTGATGGTCGACGCCCTGCAGGCGCGCGGCGTGCCCGTCGCGTACGTGCCGCTGGAAGGCGAGGGACACGGCTTCCGCAAGGCGGAAAACATCGTGCGCACCCTGGACGCGGAACTGTATTTCTACCAGCGCGTGTTCGGCCTGCCCGTGGCGGCTGGCGAGCCTCCCGTGCATATCGATAATCTGCCTGCATGACCGAGCAGCATGCAGACCAGCATCTGCTGGACGAGTTCGCCGCACTGGAGCAGCATGAGCAGATGATCCTGGCCCTGCTGGCGATCACGGGCGAACCGGTGGGCAAGCATGCCGTGTATGAACACTTGCAGCGCGCCAATGTCGTCGAGCCGGACGGCACGCCGTTTTCCCTGCTGGTGGTGACCAACATGCTGCAGCGGCTGACGCGCCTGGCGCTGGCGTCCGAGATCGTCGGGCGGGGCTTTGCCTGCGAAGCCAGGCTGCGCTGGCCCGCCATGCGCGCCGCCATCGAGCACCTGGTGTTCCGCGACCTGTGCCAGGCCATCGAGCTGATCAACCCCGTGCGCCGCAACTGGGATGGCTATGTGGAATTGCGCAGCTACCGGCAAGGCGTGGCGCGCCTGCGCATCGCCCTGCTGCGCAACGACGAGGTGCGCCACGTGGCCGCCATCCTGGCCGCCTGCATGGCGTGCTACGAGGCGCAGCAGCTGCATCCGCTGATCGAGATCTTCGGCCGGCCGTTCGAGCCGGAAATGTTGTCTTTCGTCATGCCGCAACTGCAGGATGACATCCTCGCCGTGCTGCTGGGCAATGCCCCGCGCGAACCGGCCACGGCGCACGCCATCCGCGCGTATGCGCGCGCCCACCACGCGCGCCAGGCGGCCGCCGGCGACCATCTCGGCACCGCCCTGCCGCTGGCCCTGGCCGAAGACGCCCTGCTGTGCGGCGACCTCGACGCGGCCGCGCACTACCTGGCGGGCCAGCAGGGGCCGCAGGCGCTGTTTGTCGACAGCAGCATCGCCCTGTTGCGCGGCGAACATGCGCACGCCGTGGCGGGCTTCGAGACGGCCTTGAAAGGACTGCGCAAGGAAGCGGGCAAGCGCAAGCTGTGCTTTACGGGCATCGGCGGCCACCTGTACGTGCTGGCCCTGCTGCGCAGCAACGACGCCAAGCTGCTGAAAAGCGCGGAAAGTTATCTGGATATCGCCCTGCACGCGCAGCCGAACCACGACAGCATCGTCTACCAGCAACTCCATACCTTGCGCCTGGTGCGCGGCGGCGTGCAGCTGGCGGAAAGCATCCCCACGCGCAGCTGGGAAACGGGCTTGCAGGCGCAGCTGTTCCAGGGCTTGCTGTACTACTGGCTGGCGCTACCGCAATTGAGCGAACGCAAGGACCAGCTGCGGTCGCTGGTGCAGCAAGCGGACGCGGCCGGCTACGACCTGATCGCGGCACAGGCGGCCGGCTTGCTGGGCTTGATGGGCGAGCCGCAGCAGGAGCGCTATGCCACCGCCAAGCGGGCGCAACATGGCCTGACGGACATGGCGCCGTGGTTCGAGCGCCAGGAGGCGTGGCAGCGCCAGCTGAGCGCCCTGATCAACCTGCAGCAGAACGCGCCCGCCGAAGCGCTGGGCGGCGTCTCGCGCCTCGTATGGCTGGTGGCGTTCGACCCGCGCTTCGGCCTCACGGCCGTGGAAGTACGCGAGCAGAAGCGCGACGCCCGGGGCGGCTGGAGCAAGGGCCGCGCCATGGGTTTGAAACGCCTGGCCGAAGAGGCGGGCGACATCGATTTCCTCACGCCGCAGGACGCGCGCGCGGCCGGCAGCATCGCACCCTTCAAACAGTACTATTCGTCGGCGCCCCGCTATGAAGTCGAGCTCGACAAGGCCGCCGTCTTGCTGGTGGGCCACCCGCTCGTGTTCTGGCTCGACCATCCCGACACGCGCGTGGAACTGATCGCCGGCGCGCCGGAACTCCTGATCAAGTCGCACGAAGGACAGCTGTGGCTGGGCATGCAGCCGCCGCTGCCCGACAACGGCAGCAATGTGGTGGTGCAGCGCGAGACGCCGACGCGCCTGCGCGTGGTGCACATCCTCGACGAGCACCGGCGCATCGGCGCCATCGTCGGCCTGGGCCTGTCCGTGCCCCTGCATGCGGAAAAGCAGGTGATGCAGGCGATCGGCGCCATCTCGTCCATGGTCACCGTGCAATCGGACATCGGCGGCGGCGCGGGCGATGCGGAAGCGATCACGGCCGACCACCGCCTGCACGTGCACCTGCTGCCCTATCAGCAGGGCCTGAAGATGCAGATTTTAGTGCGTCCGCTGCTCGACAACGGCGCCTATTACGCGCCCGGCAGCGGCGCCGAAAGCGTGTTTGCCGACGTGGCGGGCCGGGCCGTGCAGGCGCGGCGCGACCTGAACGCGGAACGCGAGGCGCAGCGCCAGCTGATCGGAAAATGCCTGGTGCTGGAAGAAGCGGAGGAAGAGCATGGCGAATGGCTGCTGGGCCAGCCTGCCCTGGGCCTGCAATTGCTGGTGGAATTGCAGGCGCTGGAGCCGGACGGCATGGTGCTGGCCTGGCCCGAAGGCGAAACCATGCGCGTGTCGAAACGCATCGACAGCGGCCAGATGCGCCTGAATATCAAGAGCGAAAAGGACTGGTTTGCCGCCAGCGGCGAAGTGCAGATCGACGAAGACAAGGTGATGGATTTGCGCGCCCTGCTCGACTTGATGCAGAACAATAAAAGCCGCTTCGTGGCCCTGGGCGACAACCAGTTCCTAGCCCTCAGCGACGAATTGCATCGCCGCCTGTCCGAGCTGGCCGCGTATGGCGAGGCGCATGCCGACGGCGTGCACATCCACCCGCTGGCAGCCTTCGCGCTGGAAGAGCTGGCCAACGATGCGGGCGGCGTCAAAGCCGACAAACTGTGGCGCGAACACTTGCTGCGCCTGCGCGCCCTCGACGACTATCAGCCGCAGTTGCCCAGCACCTTGCAGGCGGACTTGCGCGACTACCAGCTGGCCGGTTTTAACTGGCTGGCGCGCTTGGCGCACTGGGGCGTGGGCGCCTGCCTGGCCGACGACATGGGACTCGGCAAGACCTTGCAGGCGCTGGCGCTGATCCTGGCACGCGCGCCGCACGGCCCCACCCTGGTGGTCGCCCCCACGTCCGTGTGCATGAACTGGATCAGCGAAGCGCAGCGCTTCGCGCCCACCTTGAACATCAAACTGTTCGGCAGCGGCGACCGCGCCGACATGCTGGAAACATTGCAGCCATTCGACGTGGTGGTGGCCAGCTATGGCTTGCTGCAGCAGGAAGCGGCCCTGTTTGCCGGCGTGCGCTGGCATACGATCGTGCTGGACGAAGCACAAGCCATCAAGAACGGCGCCACCAAGCGTTCGCAAGCCGTGATGGCCCTGCAGGGGGACTTCCGCATGGTGGCCAGCGGCACGCCGCTGGAAAACCACCTGGGCGAATTGTGGAACCTGTTCCGCTTCATCAACCCCGGTTTGCTGGGTACCCTCGACCAGTTTAATTTGCGCTTTGCCGGTCCCATTGAGAAGGATCAAGACAAGCGCGCGGCGGCCGGTGCGCGCCTGCGGCTGCGCCGCCTGATCGCGCCATTCATCTTGCGCCGGACAAAAACGCAAGTGCTGTCGGAATTGCCGTCACGCACGGAAATCGTGCTGGAAGTGGAATTGTCGCCGCAGGAAACGGCGCTGTACGAATCCTTGCGCCGCGAAGCGCTGGAAAAGCTGGCCATGGTGGAAGGGCCGGCGTCGAAAAAGGCCATCCAGATCCTGGCCGAGATCATGAAGCTGCGCCGCGCCTGCTGCAATCCGCAACTGGTGGCGCCCGAGCTGGGCCTGGCCAGCAGCAAGCTGGCGGCCTTTGCGCAACTGCTGTCGGGCTTGCTGGAAAACCGCCACAAGGTGCTCGTCTTCAGCCAGTTCGTCGACCACTTGACCCTGATCCGCCAGCACCTGGAGCAGCATGGCGTGCGCTACCAGTATCTCGACGGCAGCACGCCCATGCAGGAACGCAAACGCCGCGTGGATGCCTTCCAGGCGGGCGAAGGCGATGTCTTCCTGATCAGCCTGAAAGCGGGCGGCATGGGCATCAATCTGACGGCGGCCGATTACGTGATCCACATGGACCCGTGGTGGAACCCGGCCGTGGAAGACCAGGCCTCGGACCGCGCCCACCGCATGGGGCAACTGCGCCCCGTCACCATTTACCGCCTGGTGGCGAAACACACGATCGAGGAAGGCATCGTCGAATTGCACCAGCACAAACGGGACCTGGCCGACAGTCTGCTGGAAGGCAGCGACGCGGCCGCGCGCATGTCGGCCAATGACATGCTGGGCATGCTGCAGGAGGGGTTGAAGCAATGAGATTGAAAAAATGAGCGGCGCCACCGCGTTCCATGCGATGATCGTTTTTCCGCTTTTCTTTCCTGCCCCATGACCGACTATATCGCCACCAGCGCCGGCCAGCGCGCCACCTTTTTATGCGGCAAGTCCTGGACCGCCTACGTCAGCACCTTCCTCATTGCCGTGCTGCTCTTCTTTGCCGCCCTGCCGCTGGCCTTCAAGTACAACACGCGCGCCGCCCTCGTGGTGCTGATCGGCTCGGCCCTGATCGTCGGCTACCGCCTGCTGACGATACGCAGCTACCAGCTGTACTACGACGAGGCGGGCGTGTGGCTGGCCTCCGGCATCTTGCCGTGGAAAAAGAAACTCACGGGCGTGAAATGGCGCGACATGGATGAAGCCGTCTATGAAACGAACTTCTGGAGCTGGCTGTTCCAGTCCTACACGGTGCGCGTCAGCCAGCGCTACACGCAAGACATCGAAATCCACGCCACCGGCATGGCGCGCGGCAAGGATGCCGTGGCGACGCTGAATGCGCATCACCAGGACATGCTGCGCGGCAGCGCCATCGTCGTCTAGCGCGGCACGCTCGCGGCGCAAAAAAATGCGCAGCAGCGGCAATTAATGCTAATCTTTGGGCCGCCCAGGCAAGCAAGGCCAACCTTTCAATAGTTGTTTGTTACTTATATTATCAGTTTATTATTTTCTGATCAGGACAAACAGCAAAATATTCAAGAGATAAACTATGCTGATAAAAAATAAAGTTGCGCTCGCCGCATTGATGATGGCCTTTACCCTGACACCGGCCAGCGCCGCCAAGAAGCCGCAGAAGCAAGGCAAGGCAACGAGCAGCAGCAGCAGCAGCAAGAAGAAAACCGTCGGCAAGAAGGCCGCCGTCGTCAGCGCCGCCACGGCAGCCACGGTAGCGGCCGTTGCCAGCGAGAACAGCAGCGACCGTTCCATGAATAACCTCAGCGGCCAGTTCCTCACGGCCCTGTGGCGCCTGGACCCGGAAAGCGCGATTTCCGTCGGCAAGTACGATGGCGCCGCCAACCTGAGCATTCCCGACGCGGCCAGCCGCCAGAAGCAACTGGCCTTCATCGAAGAATGGCTGGGCAAGTTCGGCAAGCTGAATGCCGGCAAAATGTCGGACAAGCAACGTACCGACCTGGCCTTGCTGACGAATAAACTGCAATCGGACCGCTGGTATCTGACCACCTTCCGCGAATTCGAATGGAATCCCGCCCAGTACAACGTGGCCGGCTCGATCGACTTCATCCTGAACACGGAATATGCGGCCCAGCCGCAGCGCCTGCGCACCTTGCTCAAGCGCATCGCCAGCGTGCCGCAATACTATGCGGCCGCGCGCGCCAGCATCGTCAATCCCACGCGCGAACACACGCAGCTGGCCATCGCCCAGAGCGCCGGCGTGCTCAGCGTGCTCGATGACCTGAACAAGACGGCACAGGGCTCCATCCTGACGCCGACGGAAAAACAGCTGTACAACGCGCGCATCGCCGCGGCCCGCACGGCCGTGCAAGGCTATGCGGCCTGGCTGACGGAACAGGATGCCGCGCTGGCGCAGAACGGCAACGCGCGCTCCTTCCGCATCGGCAAGGAGCTGTATGAGCAGAAATTCGCCTACGATATCCAGGCCAGCGTGAGCGCCGAGCAGATGTACCAGAAGGCCCTGGCCGCGCGCGAAAAGCTGCTCGAGCATATGGATAGCCTGTCCGACGAGCTGTGGGTGAAAACCATGGGCGCCACGGCCAAGCCGGCGGACCGCACGGCAAAGATCGGCATGGTGATCGACAAGCTTTCCAGCAACCACGTGGCGCCTGCCGATTTCGTGCCGGAAATCCGCCGCCAGATCCCGGAATTGCAGGAATGGGTGACCAGCCACAACCTGCTGACGATGGATCCGAAAAAGCCCCTGGTCGTGCGTGAAACGCCCGCTTACCAGCGCGGTGTGGCGGGCGCCAGCATCGAGGCGCCCGGCCCGTATCGCCCGCAAGACCGCACCTATTACAACGTGACGCCGCTCGATGGCGAAACGCCGGAACAGGCGGAAAGCAGCTTGCGCGAATACAACCACTGGATTCTGCAGATCCTGAACATCCACGAAGCCATCCCCGGCCACTACACGCAGCTCGTGTACGCCAACAAGTCGCCGTCGCTGGTCAAATCCATCTTTGGCAATGGCGCCATGATCGAAGGCTGGGCCGTGTATGGCGAACGCATGATGCTCGAATCGGGCTATGGCAATAACGCGCCGGAAATGTGGCTGATGTATTCGAAGTGGAACTTGCGCAGCGTCACCAACACCATCCTCGATTACAGCGTCCACGTGCTGGGCATGACGGAAGCACAGGCGCTCGACCTGCTGACGCGCCAGGCCTTCCAGACCCAGCGTGAAGCCAAGGAAAAATGGCGCCGTGTGCAGCTGAGCTCGGTACAACTGACCAGCTATTTCAGCGGCTACAGCGAAATCATGGACTTGCGCGAACAGCGCAAGCAAGCGCTGGGCAGCAAATTCGTGCTGAAGGATTTCCATGAGCAATTCCTCAGCTACGGCAGCGCGCCCGTGAAAGTCATCAAGGAACTGATGAATTAACGCGCACGCATCATGATCTTCCAAAGGGCGCTGCGGCGCCCTTTTTGCATGGGTTTGCGCTATCGCAAACCACCGGCTGCCCTGTCCATTAAGCTGACGGGAAGGCAGGCGCCACCGCACTCCTCACTGGCAATTGCCGATTTTCCTGCTAGGCTGGATATCAGGAGCGTCCATGCATATGCCCATCCAGTTCGACACCCTCGATGACGCCAAACGCCTCGCCTCGGCCGGCGTGCCCACGCAACAGGCGGAAGCGCATGCGACGGCGCTGGGTGAAGTACTGGGTTCGGCCGTGGTCGTGCATGGCGAGCTGGCGGCGCTGGAGCGCAATCTGCTGGGGGAAATCAAGCTGGTGGCGCAAAAGGTCGATACCAGAGTGGATGCGCTGGAACTGAAATTCGATACCAGAATAGATGCACTGGAGCAAAAATTCGACGCCCGCCTGGAACGCATGGACTTGCGCCATGGCGCCGACATGAAACACGTATACTGGATGATGAGCACCCTGATCCTGCTCAACCTGGGCATCCTCAGCAAACTGATGCTGCAGTAAGCACCGACTAACTTTCTTGGCGATAAAAAAGCCGCGGCTCCCGAGGGAGGCCAGCGGCTCGTATCGGCACGCGTTGCGGGCCGTCTAGGACGCTTCTTCCGGCGCTTGCGTGGCCTTGACGAAGATGGGTGCTACCAACAGGCCCAGCTCGAACAACAGGCACATCGGAATGGCCAGCGAGAACTGGCTGACCACGTCCGGCGGCGTGACGATGGCGGCAATCACGAAGGCGCCCACGATGATGTAGGGACGCACTTCCTTGAGTTTTGCAATGGAAACAAGTCCCATGCGCACGAGGATCACCACCACCACGGGCACCTCGAAGGTGGCGCCAAAGGCCAGACACATCGACATGACGAAATCGAGGTAGTTTTCGATATCCGGCGTCACCGCGATCGACGATGGCGAAAAGTCGCTGATGAAGTGAAACACGCGGCCAAAGACAAAGAAGTAACAGAAGGCCACGCCGGCGATGAACAACAGCGACGACGAGATGACCAGCGGCGCGATCAGGCGCTTTTCATGCGTGTACAGGCCGGGGGCGATGAAGGCCCACATCTGGTACAGCACCCAGGGCAAGGCGACGATGAAGGCGATCACCAGCGTCACCTTCATCGGCACGAGGAACGGTGAAATGACGCCGGTGGCGATCATTTTCGAGCCGGCAGGCAGCGAGGCGATCATCGGCGCCGCAATGAAATCGTAGATATGCGAAGGGCCGGGCCAGTAGAACAGCACGGCACAGACGACGGCGATGCCGATCGAGGCCTTGACCAGGCGGTTGCGCAGCTCGACCAGATGCGAGATAAAGGTTTCTTCCACCGGGGATTTGCTACTCATGAGTAAAAGGAGGAGGAACTGGCGCGCGGACGGAAGCGCGCCACGCGGGCCGCCGCCGACTGCACGTGCAGCTTGCCGCCATGGCGCTGCTTGTACCAGCCAGGGATGGCGGAATTGCGCACCAGCTTCTTGCGGCGGAATTCGCGCGCCTTGCGGGCCAGGTCATCGTTGGTGGTGCGCAGCATGGCTTCATGGGCATCGTGATGCCCATCATACGAGCTGGCATCGCCGCGCCAGGCGTTTTCCACCTCGGCCAGGTTGCCGGAGATCGAGCTTTCCACGCCATGCATGGATTTCTCCACGCTTTGCTTGACGGAATGGGCCGCATCCTGCACTTCCTTCTGCAGGTTTTTCAGCTCTTCCATTTCAATTTCGCGCGAAACTTCGGATTTCACCTGGTTCAGATAGCGTTGCGCGCGGCCATACAGGGTACCGGCCATGCGCGCCACTCTCGGCAACTTTTCAGGGCCGATGACTATCAACGCAACCACGCCGATGATGGCGATTTTAGAGAGACCGAGATCGATCATAAGCGGACAAGGGCTGTTACCGGACGAGGCAAGCGCCCCGCCACGCTATCAGAACTTGCTTTTCTCTTTCGTCTCGACGTCGATGGTGCTTTTGTCGGCCACTTGCGATGGCGCAGCAGGAGGGGTATTGGCTGCCGGGGCATCATCTTCGCCCTTGACGCCATCCTTGAAGCCTTTGACGGCCTTGCCGATATCACCGCCGATATTGCCCAGTTTCTTGGTGCCGAAGACCAGCATCACAATGACCAGAACGATCACCCAGTGCCAAATACTCAATGAACCCATCACATTCTCCTTGCGGGACGGTGCCCGAATAGCGTCAACCAATGCCGGTAGTATACACGCGAACCCGGCGCACGGCGAAATCAGTGCTGGCCGCGCCAGGGACGGGGACCGCCGTACACATGCATGTGCAGGTGATACACCTCTTGCCCGCCGTTCGGGCCGCTGTTGATCATGGTCTTGAAACCGCCGGCCGGCGTGCCATCGGCGTCATAACTGACGGCGCAGCCGAACTCGGCAGCGAGTTTCGGCGCCAGGCGCAGCAGCTTGCCCAGCATTTCCGTGTGGCTATCGTCGCAATCGGACAGGCTGGCCACGTGGCGCTTCGGGATCAACAGCAGATGCACGGGGGCGGCCGGGTTGATGTCCTTGAAGGCCAGCAAGTCCTCGTCTTCATACACAATAGTCGAGGGAATTTGTTTTGCAGCAATCTTGCAGAAAATGCAGTTATCCACGCACGCTCCAATCAGGTCAGTGTTTGTCTGTTTCGCCGGCGTCGCGCAGCTCGTCCTTGCGTGCCGCCTTTTCTTCCAGGCCGGACAAGCCTTCGCGGCGCGCCAGCTCATCGAGCACCTGCTGCGGCGTCAGGTCGAACTGCGCCAGCATCACCAGCGAGTGGAACCACAGGTCGGCGCATTCGTACAGCACCTTCGATGAATCGTTGTCGCGGCGCGCATCCTTGGCGGCCATCACGGTTTCCGTCGCTTCCTCGCCGATTTTTTTCAAGATGGCATCATCGCCCTTGGCAAACAGGCGCGCGACATAGGAGGTGGCGGGGTCGCCGCCGTTGGCCAGCTTGCGCGATTCGATCACGGCGGCCAGGCGTTTTAAGGTTTCACTCATTTGCTCTTGCTTTCCGCGTAAATCGTCTCAGGGTCTTTCAGGACGGGGTCGGTGACTTGCCATTCGCCCGTTTTTTCGTCGCCTTCGAATTTCTGGAAGAAGCATGAATGGCGGCCCGTATGGCAGGCGATGCCGCCGGCTTGCTCGATTTTCAGCAAGACCACGTCTTCGTCGCAATCGAGGCGGATTTCCAGCACCTTTTGCGTGTGGCCCGATTCTTCGCCCTTGTGCCACAGTTTCTTACGCGAACGGCTCCAGTACACGGCTTCGCCCAGCTCCACCGTGCGTGCCAGCGCGTCGCGGTTCATCCAGGCGAACATCAACACGTCATTGCTGCCCGCTTCCTGCGCGATCACGGGCACCAGCCCGTGCTCATCCCATTTGACCTTTTTCAGCCACTTGGCATTGCTTGCTACGATGGTTCCGTTTTGCATGTTCTTCTATCCTGCCTCTATTTACCGCTTGTATATTTATGCCAGGCGCATGGGAATGCCCTGCTGCGCCATGAACTGCTTGGCTTCCTGCACCGTGTGCTGGCCATAGTGGAAGATGCTGGCGGCCAGCACGGCGTCCGCGCGGCCCACCTTGATGCCATCGACCAGATCCTGCAAGCCGCCCACGCCGCCCGAAGCGATCACGGGGATGCTGACGGCGTCGGACACGCCGCGCGTCAAGCCCAGGTCGAAGCCCACCTTGGTGCCGTCGCGGTCCATGCTGGTGAGCAAGATTTCACCGGCGCCCAGGCTTTCCATTTTACGCGCCCATTCGAACGCGTCCAGGCCCGTGGCCGTGCGTCCGCCATGGGTAAACACTTCCCACTTGCCGGGGGACACCTGCTTGGCGTCGATGGCCACGACGATGCATTGCGAACCGTGCTTTTGCGACGCTTCGTACACGAGCTGGGGATTCGTCACGGCCGAGGTATTGATGCTGACCTTGTCGGCGCCCGCGTTGAGCAGCCGGCGCACGTCTTCCACCACGCGCACGCCGCCCCCCACGGTCAGCGGGATGAACACTTGCGACGCCACGGCTTCGATGATGTCGAAGATCAGGCCGCGGTTGTCGCTGGACGCGGTAATGTCGAGAAAAGTGATTTCGTCGGCGCCCTGCTCGTCATAGCGGCGCGCGATTTCCACCGGGTCGCCGGCGTCGCGCAACTCCGTGAAATTGACGCCTTTGACGACGCGGCCATTGGTCACGTCGAGGCAGGGGATGATACGTTTTGCAAGCATGATGGTATCCAGATTGTTGCCTGGCGGGGGCATGCGCAGGCACGCCCCCGCCGGGCAGGCTTAAACGGCGGCGTCGGTCAGTTCGTCGGCGCGTTCCTGCGCCTGCGCCAGGTCGATCGTGCCTTCATAGATGGAACGGCCGCAGATCACGCCTTCGATGCCTTCGGCCTGGACCGCGCACAGCGCTTCCACGTCGCCGATATTGTGCAGGCCGCCCGAAGCGATGACGGGGATCTTGACGGCTTGCGCCAGCTTGACGGTGGCCTCGATATTGATGCCGCCCATCATGCCGTCGCGGCCGATGTCCGTGTAGATGATCGATTCGACGCCGTAGGCTTCGAATTTTTTCGCCAGGTCGATCACTTCGTGGCCCGACATCTTGCTCCAGCCATCCGTTGCCACTTTGCCATCCTTGGCATCGAGGCCGACGATGATGTGGCCCGGGAAGGCGCCGCAGGCATCGTGCAGGAAGCCGGGGCTTTTCACGGCCGCCGTGCCGATGATGATGTAGGTGATGCCGGCGTCGAGGTAGCGCTCGATGGTGTCGAGATCGCGGATGCCGCCGCCCAGCTGCACGGGGATTTCCTCGATGTCGTTTTCCACGGCGAAATCCTGCACGGCCTTCAGGATGGCCTTGACGGCGCCTTCATTCTTTGGCTTGCCGGCAAAAGCGCCATTCAGGTCGACCAGGTGCAGCCGGCGCGCGCCCTGCATCAGCCAATGGCGGGCCATTTCGGCCGGGTCTTCGGAAAATACGGTGGCAAGTTCCATATCGCCTTGTTTCAGGCGTACGCAGTGACCGTCTTTCAGGTCGATGGCGGGAATAAGCAGCATGGTCAGTGTGGTTTAAAAGTGAGTGAGAGGCGGAAAAAAAGCCGGAGAGCCAACGTTAAGGTTGCCAGTGAACGAAGTTCTTGTACAGCTGCAAGCCAGCGGCAGCACTTTTTTCAGGATGAAACTGTGTCGCGAAAATATTATCACGGGCGACGGCGCAAGCGAACGGCGCACCATAGACAGTCTCGCCCACCGTGTGCGCCGCCTCTTGAGGTTGAGCAAAATAGCTGTGCACAAAGTAAAAATACGCATTGTCGGCGATACCATCCCACATGACATGGGACGCCGTTTGCCGCACTTGGTTCCAGCCCATTTGCGGCACCTTGAAGCGCGAGCCGTCTTCCTGCACCTGGCCGTCGAGCTGGAAGCGCACGACTTTGCCGGGCAGCAAGCCCAGACCGGCAGCGTCGCCCTCTTCGCTGCCGTCGAACAGCATCTGCTCGCCGATGCACACGCCCAGCACGGGCTTGCTGTCGGCGGCGCGCAGCAGCGCTTCGAGCACGCCCGATTCGCGCAGGCTGCGCATGCAGTCCGGCATGGCGCCCTGACCGGGCAAGACGATGCGGTCGGCGCTGTCGATGTCTTGCGCCAATCCGGAAATGCGCACGTCGGCTTCCGGCGCCACGGCACGCAGCGCTTGCGCCACCGAGCGCAAATTGCCCATGCCGTAATCCACCACCACAATTTTATTCATGTTTGATCCAGGAATCTACAATATAGCGAGAGCGGCGCTTACAGGCTGCCCTTGGTCGATGGAATGATGCCGGCCGCGCGCTCGTCGAGCTCGGCAGCCATGCGCAGCGCGCGGCCAAAGGCCTTGAACACGGTTTCGCACTGATGGTGGGCATTCGTACCGCGCAGGTTATCGATATGCAATGTCACGCCCGCATGGTTGACGAAGCCGCGGAAAAATTCCAGGGTCAGGTCGACGTCGAAGCCGGCGATCATGGCGCGCGTAAACGGGATGTGGTATTCGATGCCCGGGCGGCCCGAGAAATCGAGCACCACGCGCGACAGCGCCTCGTCCAGCGGCACGTACGCGTGGCCGTAGCGGCGGATGCCCTTCTTGTCGCCGATGGCCTTGGCCACGGCCATGCCCAGGGTGATGCCCACGTCTTCCACCGTATGGTGGTTGTCGATATGCACGTCGCCCGTCGCTTCGATATCGAGGTCGATCAAGCCGTGGCGGGCGATCTGGTCCAGCATATGATCGAGGAAGGGCACGCCCGTATTGAGCTTTTGCTGGCCCGTGCCGTCCAGGTTGAGGGCGACGCGAACTTGCGTCTCATTGGTGTTGCGCGTGATTTCTGCGGTGCGGTTCATGGGAGGCTCTGGCGATAGGCTAAACGAGGGATGCCTTGAAGGCATCGTAAAAAAGGGAATTCTCTTCCGGGGTGCTGACGCTGATGCGCAGGCAATTGACCAGCGCAGCATGCATTTTACTCATATTTTTAATTAAAACCCTGTGGGCAAGCAGTTTTGCGCAAACATCGTCGGAATCAGCCACACGAATCAGAAGAAAATTTGCCTTCGAGGGGAATACCGTCACGCCCGGCAGTTCCGCCAGGCGCAGCGCCAGCTCGTCGCGCGCGCTGTTGAGCAGGTCCGCCTGGGCATTGAGCACGTCGAGATGATCGAGCGCGAATTCGGCCGCCGCCTGCGTCAGCACATTCACGTTGTACGGCGGGCGCACTTTTTCAAATTGCGCCAGCAGGGCCGGCGCGGCCGACATGTAGCCGAGGCGGATGCCGGCCAGGCCCAGTTTCGACACGGTGCGCATCACCACCAGGTTCTCGAACTCGGGCAGGCGGCCCATGAAGCTGTGCTGCGCGAACGGCTCGTACGCTTCGTCGACGACGGCGATGCCCGTGTCGCCGAGGGCCGCCAGGATGCGCTCGATATCGGCGCTGGCAAACAGGTTGCCGGTCGGGTTGTTCGGATACGCGAGGAAGACCAGCGCCGGGCGGTGCTCTTCGATCGCCGCCAGCATGGCCGGCATGTCCAGGCTGAAGTCGGCCTGCAGGGGCACGCCGACGAAATCCATGCCGGCGAACTGCGCCGAGCGCGCATACATGACGAAGGCGGGAACGGGCGCCAGCAGCACGGCACGCCGGCCCGGCTCCTGGCGGGCGCAAGCCATGGCCAGGATGGAAATGAGTTCATCGGAGCCGTTGCCCAGCATGACGTCAAAGCCGGCGGGCACGCCGAGTTTGGCGCAGATGGCCGCCTGCAGGCTGGCGTACGACGGCGGATAGCGGTTCAGCGCCACGCCGGCCAGGCGCGCGCCCAGCTCTTCGCGCAGCTGCTGCGGCAGCGGATACGGGTTTTCCATCGCATCGAGTTTGATGTAACCGCTGGCATCGGCTACCTGGTAGCTTTTGACGGCCCGCACATCGGACCGCACGGTGTTGCTGATTAACTGATCGAGGAAAGACATGCTGCAAACACTCCTGATGGAATTAGATGGAGACTAAATGACGACGTCTTCCGGCACGGCGGCGCTGCGCGCCTTGCGGGCCGGCGCTTTTTTCACGGCGGGCGGCTTCTTCGCGGCAGCCGGTTGTTTACCCGCCGCCTTGGCGGCCTTCGGCGCGGCAGCGGTCACTGCGGCGCGGCGCTTGGCCGGCGCCTTCTTCTTTTCCGCCTTCGGCACGGCCGGTTCGGCCAGCTCCTGTGCGAGCGCCGCCAGCCGCTGTTCGATGATGGCGCAGTAATCGGGGTTCAGCTCAAAGCCGACGAAGTCGCGCCCGCAGCGCTTCGCCGCCAGCGCAGTGGTGCCGCTGCCCATGAACAGGTCGAGCACCACGCCGCCGGGCGGGCACGACGCCTTGAGCATGCGCTCGATGATTTCGAGCGGCTTTTGCGTCGGGTGGTCGGCCCGTTCCGGGTGTTCCTTGTGCAGGCGCGATACGCTCCACAAGTCTTTCGGGTTGTAGCCCACTTCCAGCCATTTCGCGCCGATGAAGATCGAGCGCGAGCGGGCTTTCTTGGTGGCCGCGTCGTAGGCGATGCGCACCGCGTCAAGGTCGAAGTAGTAATCCTTGCGCTTGACGAAGAAGCCGATGGTGTCGTGCACCGATGAAAAGCTGCGCACGCTGCCGCCCATGGACGGCACGCGGCGGTCCCAGATGATTTCGTTCATCATCGCCATGCGCTGTTTCAGCATGACGAAGATCTCCGGCGAATAGCGCCAGGTGAGGAAGATATACAGGCTGCCGTTGGCTTTCAGCTTGGGCAGCGCCGCATCGATCCATTCTTCCGTCCAGCGCAGGTAGTCGGCCACCGACTGCTGGTCCGAGGCATTGCCGTAATCCTTGCCCAGGTTGTACGGCGGATCCGTCAGGATCAGGTCCACCGAGCCATCGGGAATGCGCGCCAGCCCCGCCAGCGCATCTTCGCAATAGACCCGGTTGACCCAGTCCGGCTGCTCCGCCATATTCGTCATGGCTGCGGCTTCAGGCGCAGTTCCGCGCTGCGCGCGTGCGCCTGCAAGCCTTCGCCATACGCCAGCGTGGCGGCGACGCGGCCCAGGGTTTGCGCGCCCGCTTCGCTGACGTGAATGATGGACGAACGCTTCTGGAAGTCGTACACGCCCAGCGGCGACGAAAAACGCGCCGTGCGCGAGGTGGGCAGCACGTGATTGGGACCGCAGCAATAGTCGCCCAGCGACTCGGACGAGTAGCGGCCCAGGAACATGGCGCCCGCGTGACGGATCTGCTCGGCCCACTGCTGCGGGTTTTCCGCCGAGATTTCCAGGTGCTCCGCCGCGATGCTGTTGGCGATTTCGCACGCTTCTTCCATGCTGCGCACCTTGATCAGCGCGCCCCGGTCCTGCAGCGAAGTGCTGATGGTGGCCTGGCGCGGCATCGTCGGCAGCAGCTTGGCAATGCTCTCTTCGACTTGCGCGATGTAATCGGCGTCGGGGCACAGCAAAATGGCTTGCGCCAGCTCGTCGTGCTCGGCCTGGGAAAACAGGTCCATGGCGACCCAGTCCGGGTCCGTCGTGCCGTCGCACAGCACCAGGATTTCCGACGGCCCGGCGATCATGTCGATGCCGACGATGCCGAACACGCGGCGCTTGGCGGCGGCCACGTAGGCGTTGCCGGGGCCGACGATCTTGTCCACGGCGGCGATCGTCTGCGTGCCGTAGGCCAGCGCGCCGACGGCTTGCGCGCCGCCGATGGTGATCACGCGCGTCACGCCCGCGATCGCGGCGGCGGCCAGCACCATCTGGTTTTTCACGCCATCGGGGGTCGGCACCACCATGATGATTTCGCCCACGCCCGCCACGTGCGCGGGAATGGCGTTCATCAGCACGGACGACGGGTAGGCCGCCTTGCCGCCCGGGACGTAGATGCCGACCCGGTCGAGAGGCGTGATTTTTTGCCCCAGCACCGTGCCATCGGGCTCGGTGTAGGTAAAGCCGCGCAATTCTTCGCGCTGGCGTTCGTGGAAGGCGCGGATGCGCTGGGCGGCGATCTGCAATGCCTCGCGCTGGGCCGACGGCAAGCCGTTCAGGGCCGCCTGCAATTCGGCTTGCGAAATATCAAACGCCGCCATTTCCGCCGCGCCGCCATGCGGGATGCGGTCGAAACGGTTGGTGTATTCCAGTACGGCGGCATCGCCGCGCGTTTTCACATCGGCCAGGATTTTTGCGACCGATGTTTCAATCGCTGCATCGGTGCCCGCCTCGAACGCCAGCAGCGTGTCGAGCGATTGTTGGAAACCTTCCTGGCTTGAATCGAGCTTGCGTATCTGTATCGGCATAATCGGCTTTCTGCTACTGAATGTGTCTAGGCTTGCGAGGCGCGTTCAAACGCCTCGATAATCGGCTGCAAGCGCTCGCGCTTGAGCTTGAGCGCAGCCTGGTTGACCACCAGGCGCGACGAAATTTCCATGATGTGCTCGACCTCGACGAGGTTGTTCGCGCGCAAAGTGCTGCCCGTGCTGACCAGGTCGACGATGGCGTCGGACAGGCCCACCAAAGGCGCCAGCTCCATCGAGCCATACAGCTTGATCAGGTCGACGTGCACGCCCTTGGCGGCGAAATGCTCGCGCGCCGTGTGCACGAACTTGGTCGCCACGCGCAGGCGCGCGCCCTGGTGAACGGCCTTTTCATAGTCGAAGCCGGCCTGCACCGCCACCGACATGCGGCAGGAAGCGATATTCAGGTCGATCGGCTGGTACAGGCCTTCGCCGCCGTGCTCCAGCAAGACATCCTTGCCCGCCACGCCGAAATCGGCCGCGCCGTACTGCACGTAGGTCGGCACGTCGCTGGCGCGCACGATGATGACGCGCACGTTCGGATCGTTGGTGGCCAAAATCAGCTTGCGCGAGGTCTCCGGGTTTTCCAGCACCTTGATGCCGGCCGCTTCCAGCAGCGGCATGGTGTCCTCAAAAATGCGGCCTTTCGACAGCGCCAGAATCAGCTGGGAGCTGTCACCGTTATTCGATCCGTTCATGCTCGTTCCTTGTTATTTGATGCGTACGATGTTCGCGCCGACGGCCGACAATTTCACTTCCATGCGGTCATAGCCGCGGTCGAGGTGATAGATGCGGTCGATCAGGGTTTCGCCATCGGCGGCCAGGGCCGCGATCACCAGCGACGCCGAAGCGCGCAGGTCGGTCGCCATCACGGGCGCGCCGCGCAGCTGCTTGACGCCGGCGATGATGGCCGTGTTGCCCTCGATGGTGATGTCGGCGCCCAGGCGGTTCATTTCCTGCACGTGCATGAAGCGGTTCTCGAAGATCGTCTCGGTGACGCGGCTGGCGCCATTGGCGATGGTATTCACGGCCATGAACTGCGCCTGCATGTCGGTCGGGAAGCCCGGGTATTCCGTGGTGCGGAAGCTGACGGGGTTCGGGCGGGCCGACATCTCGGCGCGGATCCAGTCGGCGCCGAAGGTCATCGTCAGGCCCATGGCGCGCAGCTTGTCGAGCGCCGCGTCGAGGATATCGGTGCGCACGTTGCGCAGGGTGATGTCGCCGCCGGTGGCCGCCACGGCGCACAGGAAGGTGCCCGTTTCGATGCGGTCGGCGATCACCGCGTGCGAGGCGCCATGCAGGGCATCGACGCCCTGGATCACCAGGCGGCTGGTGCCGATGCCGTCGATCTTCGCGCCCATGGCCACCAGCAGGTGCGCCAGGTCCGTCACTTCCGGCTCGCAGGCGGCGTTTTCCAGGATGGTCTCGCCTTCGGCCAGGGTCGCGGCCATCAGCAGGTTCTCGGTGCCGGTGACGGTGATCATGTCGGTGACGATGCGCGCGCCTTTGAGCTTGGCGCACTTGGCGTAGATGTAGCCCGCTTCGATGCGGATCTCGGCGCCCAGCGCTTCGAGGCCCTTGATGTGCTGGTCGACGGGGCGCGAACCGATGGCGCAGCCGCCCGGCAGCGAGACCTTGGCTTCGCCGAAGCGCGCCAGCATGGGGCCCAGCACGAGGATCGAGGCGCGCATGGTTTTCACCAGTTCATACGGTGCTTCCAGGGTGTCGATGGCGCTGCCGTTGAGGACCACGCGGTCGCCGTCCTGCAGCACTTTCAGGCCCGTCTGGCCCAGCAGTTTCAGCATGGTGGCGACGTCGTGCAAATGCGGCACGTTGGTCAGGTCCAGGTCGCCCGCCGTCAGCAGGCCCGCGCACAGGATGGGCAGGGCGGCGTTTTTCGCGCCGGAGATGGCGATGTCGCCGTTCAGGCGGTTGCCGCCGTTGATAAGGAGCTTGTCCATGTGCTTATCCTTGGAATTCTTCAGGTGTCAGGGTTTTCATCGACAGCGCGTGGATTTCTTCGCGCATGCGGTCGCCCAGCGCCGCGTAGACGATCTGGTGGCGCTGGATCAGGCGCTTGCCGGCAAACGCCGGCGAGACGATCACGGCCTGGAAGTGCTGGCCATCGCCCTCCACTTCGAGGTGCGTGCATTCGAGGCCGGCCGACAGATAGCCGTGGATCAGTTCTGGAGTGGTGGTCACGATAAGTCCTTGATATTGAATAATGTAGTGATGTGATGTGCCGCAATCAACGGCGCAATGAGTGTCGTAATCAATGTCGCAAACGATAGCCGCTTTTCAGCAGGCGGATCGACGCCAGGGCCAGGATCACGAGGAAGCCGGCGACGATGGACAGGCTGAGCCACGGGCTGACGTCGGACACGCCGAAGAAGCCGTAGCGGAAGCCGTCGATCATGTAGAAGAAGGGGTTCAGGTGCGATACCGTCTGCCAGAACGGCGGCAGCGAGTGGATCGAATAGAACACGCCCGACAAAAAGGTGGCCGGCATGATCAGGAAATTCTGGAAGGCGGCCAGCTGGTCGAATTTTTCGGCCCAGATGCCGGCGATCAGGCCCATGGTGCCCAGCATGGCGGCGCCGAGAAACGCGAAGACGACGATCCACAGCGGCGCGACGAACGACAGGTCGGCGAACCAGCAGGTGATGGCAAACACGCCAAAGCCCACGGCCAGGCCGCGCGCGACGGAAGCGAGTACATACGCCGAGAAGATTTCCCAGTGCGACAGGGGCGTCAGCAGCACGAACACCAGGTTGCCCGTGATCTTCGACTGGATCAGCGAGGACGAGGAATTGGCGAAGGCGTTTTGCAGCACGCTCATCATCACCAGGCCGGGGATCAGGAAGGCCGTGTAGCTGACGCCGGGGCTGGGCTCGACTCGGCCATCGAGCACATGGCCGAACACCAGCAGGTACAGCATCGACGTGAGCACGGGTGCGGCCACGGTTTGCGTCGCCACTTTCCAGAAGCGCAGCGTCTCTTTATAGACGAGGGTGCGAAATCCTGTCGAAATCATACGGTACCTTTATCCATGATCTGCAAGAAGATATCTTCCAGGTCGGCTTGTTGCAATTGCATTTCATCGATCTCGGCGCCCGCTTCGCGCAGGCGGGCGAGGATTTTTTCGACTTCGCTGTATTCGTTGACGCGCAGGCTGAACTTGTTCGGCGCCTGCTGTTCTTCCGGGTGCAGCACCAGGTGCCGCAGGTCAGCCGGCAAGGCGCCGTGCTTCAGGTGCACCTGCAGCTGCGAGCCGGCGATGCGGCGGATCAGGGCCGACATGGTGTCGAGCGCCACCACCTTGCCCGTCTTCAGCATGGCCACGCGCTGGCACATGGCCTGCGCCTCTTCCAGGTAGTGGGTGGTCAGCACGACCGTGTGGCCGCCTTCGCGGTTCAGGCGCGAGATGAACTTCCACAGGGTCTGGCGCAGCTCCACATCGACGCCGGCCGTCGGCTCATCGAGCACGATGACGGGCGGCTTGTGCACCAGCGCCTGGGCCACGAGCACGCGGCGCTTCATGCCGCCGGACAGCGCGCGCATGTTGGTGTCGGCCTTGCCGGTGAGGTCGAGGTTTTCCATGACCTCGTCGATCCACTTGTCGTTGTTCGGCAGGCCGAAGTAACCGGACTGCAGGCGCAGGGTTTCGCGCACGGTGAAAAACGGGTCGAACACCAGTTCCTGCGGCACCACGCCGAGGTTGCGGCGCGCATTGCGGAAGTCCGTGACGACATCGTGGCCGTGGATCTTGACGGTGCCCGCGTCGGGGCGTATCAGGCCGGCGATGATGGAGATGAGGGTCGTCTTGCCGGCGCCATTCGGGCCGAGCAGGCCGAAAAATTCGCCTTCCTCGATGGCCAGCGACACGCCGCCCAGCGCCTTGAGCGATTTATAGCTCTTTTCTACATTCGTTATTTGAATTGCGGTCATGTGCTTGTTTCAAGTGTAATGCGTCTGGTGTGATGCGCCAGTTGCCGGAGACATCCAGGCCGGCAGGCCGGTGCAGGGCGCCGCCTTCAGGCGAGGACGGCGCAACAGTCAATTATAGTTGGAAAATTCGTGGAACACTTGGAGATCAATCCGGCGGCGCTGCTGGCCTGCCGGCTTGAAAGCTACTGCTGATGCGGGGAGTGGGACAGGATCAATGATGATGCAGGTCGGACGGGCTGCGTTCGGCGTGGCCGCCGGCGCTGGCGCAGTCGTCGGCGCTCAGGGTGCTCGAGACGAGCGAGCAGACGCCATACAGCTTGGTGAGGTTTTTCAGGTTGTTCGGCAGGTTTTTCAGCTCCAGCACGCCGCCGGCATCCTGCGCGGCGCGCTGCCACGTCAGCATGACGGAGACGGCGGCCGAATCGACGGCCTTGACGTTGCGCAGGTCAAACTTCGTCTGACCCGAGCGGATGGCGTCCAGACCCTGCTCCAATGCCGAAGTGGCATTGTGCACGGTCAGGGAAGTCAGGGACTGCAAGGTGTCGAGAGAGTCGGGCATGGCGTCGGGCTGCGCTGGTCTGGAGCTGGGTCAGGAGCTATATGATAGCCGATTATTTGGCTTTGGCAGCGGGACGGCTGGCCAGGGCCTTGTTTTTCGCTTGCAAGGTCTTGATCAGGCCATCGACGCCGCCTTTGCTGATCTCGCTGGCAAAGCTGCTTTTGTACGTTTCCACCAGCCATGCGCCCAGCACGTTGATGTCATAGATCTTCCAGCCGCTCGGGGTTTTCGCCACGCGGTAGTTCAGGGGCACGGGTTCGCCGCGCGCCATGTTCACCTGCGAGCGCACTTCCACATCCGTATCGGCCGGGTCGGCGCGCAGCGGCTTGAATTCCACGGTTTCGTTCTTGATCTGCGACAGGGCGCCCGAATACGTGTAGATCAGCAGGGTGCGGAATTCGCTGGACAGCTGCTTTTGCTGGTCCGGCGTGGCGTCGCGCCAGAAGCGGCCGGCGGCCAGGGCCGTCATGCGCTGGAAGTCCACGTACGGCAAGATCTTGCTTTCCACCAATTCGGTGACGCGCTTGATATCGCCAGCCTGGATGGCCTTGTCGTTCTTGGCCGTGTCGATCACGTCCTGGCTGATGCGTTTGACCAGGACATCCGGCGCTTCCACGGCGGGCGCGGCCTGGGCGGCGGTGGCAAAGGCGATGGTCGCCATCGCGAGCAGTTGTTTCATCAATTTCATGGTTCTACCTTTCATGGTGTTGCTATGCACCGGCTGGCGTCGGTCGCAGCCGTGGTGTTCTTGCGTCCAGTTTACTCTTGCGGCTTGGCTTCGGAAGCAACGGTATTGCTACCAGATGTTACGAGGTCGGCCGGGGCCACGTCGGCCGCTGCCGTGGCGGGCGGCGTTTCCGCTGGAGCCGGCTGCGGTTTCGCATCGTACTCCGGCTCATAATCACTGGTGTCGTTTTTTGGCACTTTCCGGTCGCGGCGGTCCGTATCGCCATCGAACACCTTGCTTTCGCGCGCCTGCAGGAAACCGTCGCGGATGAATTCATAGCGGTCCAGCGCCGCCGCTTCCATCAGGTTGGTGGCATCGAGCAGCGCGGCGCGCTTGTCGACCACGCGCGTCACCGTGCCGATATTGCGCACCGAGACCGGATCCTTGTAGCGCCATGGGTCGCCCGTGATATCGAGCGGCAGGGCCACCGTGTCGCGCACGGTCGATGGGCCCAGCAGCGGCAGCATCACGTACGGACCAGGCTGCACGCCATACCAGCCCAGGGTCTGGCCAAAGTCTTCGCTATGCTTGGGGATGCCCGCCTGCGAGGCGATGTCGATCAGGCCGAGGATACCGAAGGTCGAGTTCATGCTGACGCGCACGACGTCCTGCAAGCCCGCTTCGCCCTTGCCTTGCAGCAAGTTGTTCACGGCGCTCCACACATCGGCCAGGTTGCCGAAGAAGTTGCCCACGCCCGTTTGCACGAACGATGGCGTGACCTTCTTGTAGGCCGTGGCGACCGGCTTCAGGGCCACCTGGTCGACGGTGTCGTTGAACTTGAACATGGCGCGGTTGTAACCCTCGAGCGGGTCGCGCGGATTGGTGCCGGTGGCGCAAGCGCTCACGCTGGCGGCGATGGCCAGGGCCAGGCCGATACGCGCCAGGCTGCCTTTGGTAGTGCTCATGGTCGACTCGCTCATTTGCTGTCCTTTCCTTCCGCTGCCTTGCTGTAGATGAACTGATTGATCAGGTCTTCCAGCACTGTGGCCGATTGAGTACGGGCAATCTTGTCGCCCTCTGCCAGGTTGGCCAAATCACCGCCTGCTTCCAGGCCGATATATTGTTCACCCAGCAAACCGGCCGTCAAAATCTTGGCCGAGCTGTCTTTCGGAAATTTGTAGCCATCTTCGATGTCGAGTTTCACCAGCGCCTGGTACGTCTTGTCGTCAAACGTGATGGCCGCCACGCGGCCCACCACCACACCGGCACCCTTGACGGGTGCTTGCGGCTTGAGGCCGCCGATATTGTCGAACTTGGCAGTAATGGTATACGTCTTGCTGAAAGACAGCGAGCTCATATTGCCAGCCTTGAACGCCAGAAACATCACTGCCACTACACCCAGCAAGACGAACAGGCCCACCCAGACATCCAAAGATTTACGTTGCATAAACAATCCTAAATAATTTTTACTTGCTGCCGCCTGCGCAAACCTTGCGCCAGCGGCTAATTTTTGTCGCCGATCGGCAATTACTTGCTAAACATCAACGCCGTCATCATGAAGTCGAGCCACCACACCATCAACGAGGAAATCACCACGGTGCGCGTGGTGGCGCCGGAGACGTCTTCCGGCGTCGGCTGTGCCTGGTAACCCTGGAACAGGGCGATGAATGTTACCGCGATGCCGAAGACCATGCTTTTGACATAAGTACCGTTGCCAATATCTTTCCAGACGTTGACGCCGCCCTGCATCTGCGACCAGAACGAGCCCTCGTCGACGCCGATCAGCACCACGCCGACCAGGTAGCTGCCGATGATGCCGACGGCCGTGAAGATGCCGCCCAGGATAGGCATGGCGATCACGCCGGCCCAGAAACGGGGCGCCAGCACGCGCTGGATGGGGTTGACGGCCATCATTTCCATGGCCGACAACTGCTCGCCCGCCTTCATCAGGCCGATTTCGGCCGTCAGCGAAGTGCCGGCACGGCCCGCGAACAGCAGCGCCGTCACGACCGGTCCCAGTTCACGCATCAAGGACAACGCCACCAACTGCCCCAGCGACTGCGTCGCGCCGAAGGTGCTCAGCGTGTAATAGCCCTGCAAGCCCAGCACCATGCCGACGAACAGGCCGGACACGGCGATGATCACCACCGAGCGGCTGCCGATATAGAACAGCTGCTCGATCACCAGGCGCGGACGGCGCCACAGGCCGCCCGAAGAGGCGATGATGACAAAGAACGAACGCACGGCAAAGCCGAGGTCTTGTAGTGAATTGCGCAACCATGCTCCGATCGCCGCCAGGAAACGCGCGATCATCGGCCCGCTCCCGCCTGCAGACCCAGGTCGTCGGCCAGCGACTTGCCCGGATAATGGAACGGCACGGGGCCATCGGCCTCGGCGTTGACGAACTGCTTGACGTACGGATGCGTCGACACGGCCATCTCGGCCGGCGTGCCGTGCGCCACGATCTTGCCCGATGATAGAAAATAGACATAATCAGCGATGGCGAAACACTCCTTCACATCGTGCGATACCAGAATAGACGTGGAGCCCAGCGCATCGTTCAGATTGCGGATCAAATTGGCCGTCACGCCCATGGAAATCGGGTCCAGGCCGGCGAACGGCTCGTCGTACATGATCAGTTCGGGGTCGAGCGCGATGGCGCGCGCCAGCGCGACGCGGCGGCCCATGCCGCCCGAAATCTCGGCCGGCTTCAATTGCGCGGCATTGCGCAGTCCCACGGCATGCAGCTTCATCAGCACCAGGGTGCGGATCAGCTCTTCATTCAAATCCGTGTGTTCGCGCAGGGGAAACGCCACGTTTTCGAACGCCGTCAGGTCGGTAAACAGGGCGCCGTGCTGGAACAGCATGCCCATCTTGCGGCGCAGCTGATATAACTGGTCGGTCTTGAGCGTATGCACGATCTGGCCGTCGACATTCACGGAGCCGGAACTGGGGCGCAGCTGCCCGCCGATCAAGCGCAATACGGTCGTCTTGCCACTGCCGGAGCCACCCATGACGGCCACAACTTTTCCACGTGGGAAATCCATTTGAAGGCCCGATAAAATCGAACGTTCTCCATAGGCAAAGTGTAAATCACGGATCTCAACAAGATTTGGCACGACGAAGCTCACTATTTTAATGGCGTATTGTAGTGCAGAAACGCCAACCTCTGCTGAGACACCCCTTGGGACAGGCCCGCAAAGGGGAAGAATACAACACTAATGAATCGAAAGTCAGATATTGTAGTGGAAATTTGGCCGCCACATCGCGTCCCCGCCCGATGGCATTCACCGCTATTGACTTGACAAGTAAAAATAACAAAGGCCACGTCGCGATCCGCGCCGTGGCCCTGGCAAAAAACGACCAAATGCTCGTTTTTTAGCGCGGCAGCAGGGAGGCCCCCATCAGGAACTCATCGACAGCGCGCGCGCACTGGCGTCCTTCGCGGATGGCCCACACCACCAGCGACTGGCCGCGGCGCATGTCGCCGGCCGCAAACACCTTGGCCACCGAGGTCTGGTAGCAGCCGGCGCCATCCGTTGTCGCCTTGACATTGCCGCGCGCATCCGTATCGACGCCGAACGCTTCCAGCACTTGCTGCACTGGGGAAACAAATCCCATGGCCAGGAAGACCAGGTCCGCCTTCATCTCGAATTCCGAGTTCGGCACTTCGCTCATCTTGCCGTCTTTCCATTCGACGCGGCAGGCGATCAGCTTTTCCACCTTGCCGCCCTTGCCTTCGAAACGCTTGGTGGCCACGGCCCAGTCGCGCTCGCAGCCTTCCTCGTGCGAGGACGAGGTGCGCAGCTTGGTCGGCCAGTACGGCCACACCAGCGGCTTGTTTTCCTGTTCCGGCGGCTGCGGCATCAGTTCGAACTGGGCCACCGAGGCGGCGCCATGGCGGTTCGAGGTGCCAACGCAGTCGGAACCCGTGTCGCCGCCGCCGATCACCACCACGTGCTTGCCCGTGGCCTTGATCTGGTCCTTGAGCTTGTCGCCCGCGTTGACCTTGTTTTGCAGCGGCAGGAAATCCATGGCGAAATGCACGCCTTTCAGCTCGCGGCCCGGCACGGGCAAGTCGCGCGGCTGCTCGGCGCCACCGGCCATGATGACGGCGTCGAATTCTTTTTCCAGGTCTTCCGGGAAAATGGTTTCCTTGGCCCAGTTGTTGACATGGGCCGGGAAATCCTTGCCGACCAGCACGCTGGTGCGGAACACGACGCCTTCGGCTTCCATCTGTTTCACGCGCAAGTCGATGTGCGACTTTTCCATCTTGAAGTCGGGGATGCCGTAACGCAACAAACCACCGACCCGGTCGCTCTTCTCGAACACGGTGACGGCGTGGCCGGCGCGCGCCAGCTGCTGCGCCGCCGCCAGGCCCGCAGGACCGGAACCGACGATGGCCACTTTCTTGCCGGTGCTGAATCCCGCCGGCTGCGGCGTGACCCAGCCGTGCTCCCAGCCCATGTCGATGATCTTGTGTTCGATCGACTTGATGCCGACCGGATCTTCATGGATGCCCAGGGTGCAGGCCGATTCGCACGGCGCCGGGCAGATGCGGCCCGTAAATTCCGGGAAGTTATTTGTCGAATGCAAGATGTCGAGCGCTTCGCGGTAGGCGCCGCGGTACACCAGATCATTCCAGTCAGGAATGATGTTATTCACGGGACAACCCGTGGTGCAGAAGGGAATGCCGCAATCCATGCAGCGCGCGCCTTGCACGGTCGCTTGCGCGTCCGACAGGTGCAGCACGAATTCCTTGTAGTTCTTCAGGCGCGCGGCAGGCTCCAGATAGTGCTCGTCCTGGCGCTTGAATTCCATGAAGCCGGTAATTTTACCCACGATAGTTCCTTTGTATTTTTAGCTGGCGGGGAGCGGCGGGGCCGCTCCCTTGTCACATTCTTGGCAAATAAGCTTGGCTGGCTCAGGCGGCGACGGCTTGCACTTCCATGGCGGCATCGGCAGCCATCTCAATCAGCGCGCGCTTGTATTCATTCGGGAAGACTTTCACGAACTTGCCGCGCGCCGCGGCCCAGTCGTCCAGCAGGACGCGGGCGCGGGTGCTGCCCGTGTGCTTGAAGTGACGCTCGATCAGGCGCTTGAGGATGACTTCGTCCGCTTCCGGCACGCCGTCGCGGTGCTGCGTATGCCAGGCATCGCGGTCGAGATGCTGTTCCGCTGCGGACACGACCTTGTCCAGGCTGACCATGGCCGTGTTGCACTTGCTGGCAAAGTCGCCGGCCGGGTCATACACATAGGCGATGCCGCCCGACATGCCGGCCGCGAAGTTGCGTCCCGTGTTGCCCAGGACCACCACCGTACCGCCCGTCATGTATTCGCAGCCATGGTCGCCCAGGCCCTCGACCACCGTGGTGGCGCCCGAGTTGCGCACGGCAAAGCGTTCGCCGGCCACGCCATTGAAGAAGGCTTCGCCGGCGATGGCGCCGTACAGCACCGTATTGCCGATGATGATGTTGTCCACGGCCCAGCCACGGAATTCCGTATTCGGCCGCACGATGATGCGCCCGCCCGACAAGCCTTTACCCACGTAATCGTTGCCTTCACCCACCAGGTCGATCGTGATGCCATGCGCCAGGAAGGCGCAGGCCGACTGGCCCGCCGTGCCTTGCAGCTGGATGTGGATGGTGTCGTCCGGCAAGCCGGCATGGCCATATTTCTTCGCCACTTCGCCGGACAGCATGGTGCCCACCGTGCGGTTCAGGTTGCGCACGGGCGAGATGAAGGAGACGCGCTCGCCCTTTTCCAGCGCCGCGCGCGCTTGCGCGATCAGCTTGTGGTCGAGCGCCTTTTCCAGCGCATGGTCCTGATTTTCCACGTGGCGGCAGGCCTGGCCGCTAGGTGTTTCCGGCTTGTAGAAGATGGCCGAGAAGTCCAGGCCCTGCGCCTTCCAGTGCGAAATCGCCTTCGATTTATCCAGCAAGTCGACGCGGCCGATCAGTTCGTCATACGTGCGGATGCCCAGCTGCGCCATCAGTTGACGGGCTTCTTCGGCGACGAAGAAGAAGTAATTGACGACATACTCGGGTTTGCCCGAGAACTTGGCGCGCAGCACCGGATCTTGCGTGGCCACGCCCACCGGGCACGTGTTCAAGTGGCATTTGCGCATCATGATGCAGCCTTCGACCACCAGCGGCGCCGTGGCGAAACCGATCTCGTCGGCACCCAGCAGGGCGGCGATGACCACGTCGCGGCCCGTCTTCATCTGGCCGTCGGCCTGCACGCGAATGCGGCTGCGCAAGCCGTTCAAGACCAGCGTTTGCTGCGTTTCTGCCAGACCCAGCTCCCACGGCGTGCCCGCATGCTTCACGGACGACAAAGGCGACGCGCCCGTGCCGCCGTCGTGGCCGGCAACCACCACGTGGTCGGCTTTCGCCTTGGTCACGCCGGCAGCCACCGTGCCGATGCCCACTTCCGACACCAGCTTCACGGAGATCGAAGCGCGCGGGTTGGCGTTCTTCAAGTCATGGATCAGCTGCGCCAGATCCTCGATCGAATAGATATCGTGGTGCGGCGGCGGCGAAATCAGGCCCACGCCCGGCACGGAAAAGCGCAGGCTGGCGATGTATTCCGACACTTTATGGCCTGGCAACTGGCCGCCTTCGCCCGGTTTCGCGCCCTGCGCCATCTTGATCTGGATCTGGTCGGCCGAATTCAGGTAGGCAGCCGTGACGCCGAAACGTCCCGACGCCACCTGCTTGATGCGCGAACGCATGGAATCGCCTTCCTGCAGCGGAATGTCGACGACGATCTGCTCGGCGCCCACGACGGAAGCCATGGTGTCGCCCTGGCGGATCGGGATGCCCTTCAATTCCTGCGTGTAGCGGTTCGGATCTTCGCCGCCCTCGCCCGTGTTCGACTTGCCGCCGATGCGGTTCATGGCCACGGCCAGGGTCGCGTGCGCTTCCGTGCTGATCGAGCCGAGCGACATGGCGCCCGTGGCGAAACGCTTGACGATTTCCTTGGCCGGCTCCACTTCGTCGAGCGGGATCGCCTTGGTCGGGTCGAGCTTGAACTCGAACAGGCCGCGCAGGGTCAGGTGACGACGGCTCTGGTCGTTGATGATTTGCGCATACTCCTTATAGCTGGAGAAATTGTTGCTGCGCGTCGAGTGCTGCAGCTTGGCAATTGCATCCGGCGTCCACATGTGGTCTTCGCCGCGCACGCGGAACGCGTATTCGCCGCCCGCGTCGAGCTTGTCCACCAGCACGGGATCGTTGCCGAAGGCCAGCGCGTGCAGGCGCAGCGCTTCTTCCGCCACTTCAAACACGCCGATGCCTTCCACGTTCGATGCCGTGCCCTTGAAGTATTTGTCCACCAGCGATTTGTTCAGGCCGATGGCTTCGAAGATTTGCGCGCCGCAGTACGACATATACGTGGAAATGCCCATCTTCGACATGACCTTCATCAAGCCTTTGCCGACAGCCTTGGTGTAGTTGTAGATGGCCTTGTCACCAGACAAGTCGCCCGGCAAGCCGTGCGCCATCTCGACCAGGGTTTCCATGGCCAGATACGGGTGGACGGCTTCCGCGCCGTAGCCGGCCAGCAGGGCGAAGTGGTGCGTTTCGCGGGCCGAGCCCGTTTCCACGACGAGGCCGGTGGACGCGCGCAAACCCTTGCTCACCAGGTGCTGGTGCACGGTAGAGGTGGCCAGCAGCGCGGGGATCGCCACCTGGTCGGCGCAAATGGCGCGGTCCGAGACGATCAGAATGTTGTGGCCCGACTTGACGGCGTCGACGGCTTCCGCGCACAGCGAGGCCAGGCACGCTTCCACGCCTTCCTTGCCCCAGGCCAGCGGGTAGCAGATGTCCAGTTCGTACGACTTGAACTTGCCGCCCGTGTGGGCGCTGATGTTGCGCAGACGGGCCATGTCGTCAAAGCCCAGCACGGGCTGCGCCACTTCCAGGCGCATCGGCGGGTTGACGTTGTTGGTATCGAGCAAGTTCGGTTTCGGGCCGATGAAGGACACGAGCGACATCACCATCGCTTCGCGGATCGGGTCGATCGGCGGATTCGTCACTTGCGCGAACAGCTGCTTGAAGTAGTTGTACAGCGGTTTGAGCTTGTTCGACATGACGGCCAGCGGCGAGTCATTGCCCATCGAACCCGTCGCTTCTTCACCGGCCACGGCCATGGGCGCCATGAGGAATTTCAAGTCTTCCTGCGTATAGCCGAACGCCTGCTGGCGGTCCAGCAACGATGGCTGGGCTTTTTCGCCCTGGGCGCGGTCCGGTTTGCCTTGGCCTTCTGCCAGCTTGATCTCGTCGAGCTTGATGCGCACCGAGTTGATCCAGGCTTTATATGGCTTGGCGTTGGCGTAGGTATTCTTCAATTCCTGGTCGTCGATGATGCGGCCCGCTTCCAGGTCGATCAGGAACATTTTGCCAGGCTGCAAGCGCCATTTCTGGATGATCTTCGATTCGGGAATCGGCAGCACGCCCGATTCCGACGCCATCACCACCAGGTCGTCGTCCGTAACGATGTAGCGCGCGGGACGCAAGCCGTTGCGGTCCAGCGTGCCGCCGATGTGGCGGCCGTCCGTAAATGCCATGGCGGCGGGGCCGTCCCACGGTTCCATCATGGCCGCGTGGTATTCATAGAAGGCGCGGCGGTTGTCATCCATCGTCGTGTGGTTTTCCCACGCTTCCGGAATCATCATCATCATCGCCTGGGCGATCGGGTAGCCGGCCATCAGCAGCAGTTCCAGCGCATTGTCGAAGCACGCCGTGTCGGACTGGCCTTCATAGATCAGGGGGAACAGCTTTTGCAGGTCGTCGCCCAGCACGGCCGACTTCATCACGCCTTCGCGCGCGCGCATCCAGTTGAAGTTGCCTTTCACCGTGTTGATTTCGCCGTTATGGGCGATCAGGCGGTACGGGTGGGCCAGCGGCCATTCCGGGAAGGTATTCGTCGAGAAACGCTGGTGCACCAGGGCCAGGGCCGAGATGCAGCGCGCATCCTGCAAGTCCTTGTAGTAGACGCCCACCTGGTCGGCCAGCAGCAAGCCCTTGTAGACGATGGTGCGCGCCGACATCGACGGCACGAAGAACTCCTTGCCGTGCAGCAGTTTCAAGGCCTGGATGGCGTGGCCCGACGATTTGCGGATCACATACAGTTTGCGCTCGAGCGCGTCGGTGACCATGATGTCCGGGCCGCGGCCGATGAAAATCTGGCGGATCACCGGTTCCTTGGCGCGCACGGTGGGCGACATCGGCATGTCCGTATCGATGGGCACGTTGCGCCAGCCCAGCACGACTTGGCCCTCGATGCGCACGGCCCGTTCAATTTCCTGTTCGCATGCGATGCGCGACGCGTGTTCCTTCGGCAGGAAGACCATGCCCACGCCGTATTCGCCAGGCGGCGGCAATTCCACGCCCTGCTTGGCCATTTCTTCGCGGTAGTACTGGTCGGGAATCTGGATCAGGATGCCGGCGCCATCACCCATCAGCGCATCGGCGCCGACGGCGCCCCGGTGATCGAGGTTTTTCAGAATCAGCAAACCCTGTTCGACGATCGAATGGGTCTTGTTGCCCTTGATATGGGCGACGAAACCGACGCCGCAGGCATCGTGTTCATTGGCTGGGTCGTACAGGCCTTGCGCTTTCATGGGCTTCTCCGCTGCATATGACTATCGAAAAACTAGAGTAGTGCAACGCAACAAAAAACTCAACCAGAACAATTAGGGTCGGAGTCGAATTAAATCCGATTCCGTCGCTCTAAAAATTTAATAGGGACACAGTCAAAGCAATTTCAATAAAACGTCAGAAAGGAACCATTTTTTGTTTTAAATGCGAATGCTTTTCAATTGGCGTCCGCTTCGGCCACGATTTTGCGGGGACGGCCCCGCTTGGCCGGCAGCACTTGCCGCTGCATTTTCTGCTCCAGCGCCTGCTTGAAAGCGTCGGCACCCAGCGGCCAGCCCTTCAATACAGCCTGTTCCACCACTTTCACCTGGCTGCTGCCCAGGCCTTGCTCGAACAGGCGCAGATACGCCGCCTCGCGGTCGAACGGCGTATTGCCCAGCGCCCAGTACAGCGCATGGTCGGTGATGAGGGGATCCGGACGCACGCCCGCATGGTGAGCATAGCTGGACCAGCTATAGTCCAGCGCCTGGCCCGCCAGACCCGTTTGCACGGGCACGCATTCCAGGTAGCGGCAGCAAGTGAGGAAGAAATTGTCGGGATCGATGACGGAAGTTTTGTAGCGTCCCTGCCACAAGGCGCCTTCGCGGCCGTATTTCTGGTTGAAATACGGCACGTAATAGCGCCCCAGCCACTGCATCAGCTGCCCCAGGCCCGTGGCATCGCTGGGCGTGGCCAGTAAATGTAGCTGATCCGGCAATAAAACATAGGCGTGGATGGCCACCTTGAACATTTTTGCGCCCGTTTTCAGCCAGGACAAAAATTGCGCGTAGTCGGCAGCGTCCTGGAACACGCTCTGGCGGTTGCTGCCGCGCTGGATCACGTAATGGGGCAGTGCGGGAATGATGAGGCGGGGTAAACGGGCCATGGCGGAATCGCGAAATGAAGGCTAAGGCCTTGATTTTACACACTATGCGTGCCGGACGCGACTCTGACCCTGTTTTATTTGAAATGCTGGAAAAGGCGGCTGACTCTGTCCCTTAATTTTGCGACAGGGCGTTCATGCGCCTTCACAAACAGCCTGCGGGTAATTCCAGCGGCCGCCCTGGTCGAGGCAGCTGTCGATTTTCCATTCCTGACGTAGCCACAGAGCAGCGCAGGACAAGCCAACGATCAACAGCAGCCCAAGCAGAACACGCCATTTCATCCGGACCGCCTCTGCTGGTCAGGACAAATTGAAACTGGCCGACAAGCTGTAGCCTTCGCCATACGCGCTGCGCAGCGGCAAGTCCTGGCCCAGGCCCGTCTTGGCTTTCTTGCGCAGGCGATACACGAGCATGTCGACCCGGCGGCCCGCATCGGGATCTTCGCCGCCCATGCCGGCCACGATGACGTCGCGCGGCACGGGGCGGGTATTGATGGTCAGCAGATGCAGGAAGTTGAATTCTTTTTCCGTCAGGGCGATGACTGAACCCATCAGCTCAAGTTGGCGAGCGCTTACTTTCAAGGTCCACTTGCCAGGCTCCGGCACCGGATCTTGCGGGCCGACGCGGCGGTCGAGCGCCTCGATGTGGGCGGCCAGTTCGGGGAATTTGATCGGCTTGGTCAGATAGTGGTCGGCACCCAGGCGCAAGCCCAGGATGCGGCTGTCGAAAGCGACACGCCCCGTCAGGACCAGCACGCCAATTTGCGGATACAGCTGGCGCATGCGCGGAATGACGTTGAAGCCATCCTCATCGGGCAAGCCCAGGTCCAGTACCACCACGCCAACATTACCATGGCTCAACGCCGTCCACATCCCGCCAGCAGAGCTGGTGATATGAACTTCGTGTTCGAGCTCAACGAGAAACTCCGCCATGTCTTCGGCGTAGTCCAGATTGTCTTCGACGATCAGTATTTTCGTCATTGCAACGCCATTCTTCCGTTAGTGAGCTACCGTGGGCAAACCATGCCATTCACTTCTACACCATGATGGACGGCACAATAGGTTTACGTCAAGGAATTATCACGGTTGCCTTCAGCGGAAGCAAGGCTTTTCCTTGTCTAGACAGGAAGCGGCAGCCAAATGCGGAAAATGGCCCCGCCTTCGGGCAGATTATGCCCCTGTAAACTCCCGCCATGCACGTCCACCACGGCGCGCGCCATGTACAGGCCCAGCCCCGCACCCGGATGCGTGGCATAGGTTCCACGGAAACCTTTTTCGAACAGCTGCGCCAGTTCGTCATCCCGCAAGCCGGGCCCCGCGTCGCGCACGCACAGGGCCACGCCGCCCTCGGGCACCAGCTTGGCCGACACGGTGATGGCGCTGCCAGGCGGACTGAACTTGACGGCGTTGTCGAGCAGGATTTTCAGGCACAGCGCCATGCCGGGCACGTCGCAGCGCAGCCTGGCCGGCAAGTCCTCGTCGAGTTCCAGCTGCACCCGGTGGCTGGCGGGCACGGTGGCGGCCGCCTGCTGCAGCAAGGCCAGCGGCGCGATGCCATCGGCGGCCCGCTCGCGGCCGATGGCCGCCATGCGTTCGGGCGACAGATAATCGTCGATCATGGCCAGCAGGCGGTCGACGGCCGTCTGGATTTTCACGTAGCGCTTGCGCGTGGCCTCGTCCGCTTGCGTGGACGTCGAGACGAGGCGCTGGATGGCGCCGTCGATGGTGGCCAGCGGCGTGCGGAACTCGTGCGACAGCATCGAGGCGAAGCGCTTCTGCTCCTTTTCCCGTTCCGCTTCCTGCGCCTGGACGGCGCTGACGTCGCGCAAGGTCCCCACCAGGGTCATGCTGCGCCCGGCCGCCGCGGGCACGATGGTCGAGCTGATTTCCAGCGCCAGCCGATGCCCGTCGGCATGCGGCAGCTCCACTTCGCGCAGCAGGGTCAAACGGCTGGCATCGCCATCGCGCCAGCGCTGCAGCCGGGCCGGCACGTCCGCCGCCAGCTGCGCCGCGTGCGCGCGCAAGGCGGGCAAGTCGTATCCCGTCAGGCGCTGCGCGGCAGGGCTGATGTAGAGCAATTCAAAGGTGGTGGCGTCGAGCAGGAAGGCCGCGTCGCGGCCGTGCTCGGCCAGCAGGCGGAACTGCGTTTCGCCCGCCCGCGCGCGCAGCAGGGCGCGGCGCAACTGGACGAAACGCAGCGCCATGAGGATGACGCCGGCCAGCAGCAGGAGGAAAAAAGGCAGCATGCGGTATACCTGGCGAGAATGGAATGCGCCAAGTATAAGCGTGCGGCGCCCTTAATCTTCCAGCGGGGCGAAAATCTGCTGCAAGTCTTCCTGCGTGAGGGCCATCTTTTGCGACTCGCCCTCGGCCAGGATCGATTGCGCCAGCTCCGATTTCTTTTGCTGCAGCAGCTGGATTTTTTCTTCCAGCGTGCCCTTCGCGATCAATTTATACACGAACACGGGCTTGTCCTGGCCGATGCGCCAGGCGCGGTCCGTAGCCTGGTTTTCCGCCGCCGGATTCCACCACGGGTCGTAGTGGATGACCGTGTCGGCCGCCGTCAGGTTCAAGCCCACGCCGCCCGCTTTCAGGCTGATCAGGAAGATGGGCACGGCGCCCTGCTGGAAGGCCGCCACTTGCGCGCCCCGGTCCTTGGTCTCGCCCGTCAGCAAGGCGTAGGGAATATCGCGCGACTCGAGTTCTTCCTCGATCAATTCCAGCATGCTGGTAAATTGCGAGAAGACGAGAATCTTGCGCCCTTCGTCGAGCAAGTCTTCCACCATCTGCATCAGGTCGAGCAGCTTGGCCGAACCGGCCGACTGCTTCTTCGCCGGTAACGACTTCACCAGGCGGGGATCGCAGCAGACCTGGCGCAGTTTCAGCAGCGCTTCGAGGATGACGATCTGGCTGCGCGCCACGCCCTTCTTGTCGATTTCTTCGCGCACCTTTTGATCCATCGCAAGCCGCACGGTTTCATACAGGTCGCGTTGCGGCCCCGTCAATTCCACCTTGCGCACCATTTCCGTCTTCGGCGGCAGCTCCTTGGCCACATTGTCCTTCGTGCGGCGCAGCAGGAAGGGCTTGATGCGGCGGTTCAGCAGCATGCGGCGCAGCGGATCGTCCTGGCGTTCGATTGGGTGGCGGAACTGGGTGTTGAACGTCTTCTCGTCGCCCAGCAAGCCCGGCAGCAGGAAGTGGAATTGCGACCACAGCTCGCCCAGGTGATTTTCCAGCGGCGTGCCGGACAGGCACAGGCGGTGGCGCGCGCGCAGCAGGCCCGCGCTTTGCGCCGCCTTGCTGCGCGTATTCTTGATGTAATGCGATTCGTCGAGGATGACCAGGTGGAAATCGTGCTCGCGCAGGGTTTCCTCGTCGCGCGGCAACAGGGCGTAGGTGGTCAGCACCAGGTCGCATTGGTCGATCTGGTCGAATTGCTGCGCACGGTCCTTGCCTTGCAGCAGCAGCACTTTCAGGCTGGGCGCAAATTTTGCCGCCTCGTCCTGCCAGTTGCCCATCAAACTCGTCGGTGCAATCACCAGCGCCGGATGCGTGAGGCGGCCCGCTTCCTTTTCCACCAGGATATGCGCCAAGGTCTGCACGGTTTTACCCAGGCCCATGTCATCGGCCAAGATTCCCGCCAGATCATGGTCGCGCAGGAATTGCATCCACGCCAGGCCATCGGCCTGGTAGTCGCGCAGGGTCGCCTGCAAGCCGGCTGGGGCCGCCACTTTTTGCACGGAACCGAACTGGCTCAGCTTGCGGCCCATGGCGCGCAGCTGTTCGCCGCCCGTCCACTGCATGTCCAGTCCCCGCGCCAGCTCTTCCAGGCGCGCCGCGTCCAGGGTCGACATGCGCACGGCATGCTTGATCTTGTCGCTGAAATACAGTTCACCCAGGGTGTTCAGGATCGGACGCACCCTGCCCCACGGCAGGGCGACGCGCGTACCGTCCGGCAAGGTCGCCAGCATCTGGTCATCGTCGGCATGCGCTTCGATGACTTTCGGGTTGAAATCGTTGGGCGCGTTGCGGATCAGCTGTACCAGCACGGGCAGCAGCGGCACGCGCTCATGGTTGACGACGATGCCCAGTTCCAGCTCGAACCAGGCGTTGCCGCTGTCCGGGTCCTGGTCGTCGATTTCCGCATACCAGTCGCCCACGTCGTTCACGTCGTAGCGGTACTTGGCCGTCTTTTCCACGATCCAGCCCTGCTTGAGCAAGGCGTCGATGCCGGACTCGGCAAAACGCAGCCATTCCGCCTGGGAAGGCAGTTGCAAGGCGCCCTTCAAGCCGCTCAAGGGGGCCGAGCCCGGCTTCTTGAATTGCAGCTCGGCCAGGAAGGCCAGCGCGCGCGCTTCATCGACCGTATTTCTCTGGATAATTTCCGTCACGTCGCCCACTTGCCGCACCACGCGCTGCGACGGGTCGAACGAGACGCGCTCGCCATCGTAGTCGTAGGACAGCACGGCGAAGTCGCTCCAGCGCTGCGCGCTGCCATCGGCCAGCATGGCGCTGTCGAGCAGCAAGACCGGTTGCGCCGGCACGTCCTTGCGCAAGCGCTGCGGCAACGGTTGCGGCAGCGGCATCAAATGCTGCAAGCCCTGCGCCAGCAGCAGTTGCGACACGCGCACCTTGTCGTTCGCGTTCAGCGGCGGCGCCTGCGCCACCAGCGCCTGCAAGTCGGCCAGGGAAATGTCGGAGCCGCCCTGGTTCAGTTCCAGCACGCCGCACGACAGGTTGTCGATGTACCACGGCGGATCTGTGGGCAGCATGTAGTCGATCTGGTCGGCGCCGTGGTGCTTCGCGCCTTCGGGCGGATCCACTTGCCAGCCCAGCCGCATGGTCTTGCCTTCGTCGCGCCAGAACAGGCGCGCGGGACGCACGGGACCTTCCTTCAACGGGTACACGAGACCATTGCCGACATCGGCCCAGGAATTGGCCCACAGCAGCTTATCCTGCTCGGCCAGCATTTTCAGCAGGGCCGCGCCGACCTTGCCCTTCGGCTCCGTGGCGCTGCCCGTCTGCGAATTCTGCCCGCTGCGCATGGCCACGAAGAAACGCACGAGGTCTTCGTCGGCTGGCGTCAGGAACGTGGGCGGCGCCGACAGCAGGGAAAAGATTTCGCTGATGGGACTGGCCGCCGCCACGTCGCCATTCGGCCGCAGCCGCGCCTTGTACAGGCACAGGGCCACGTGGCGGCCACCGCTGGTGGGCGCCAGCACGTAGATCAATCGGTGCTGGTTGAGTTTGGGGTCCGGTTCGGCAATGCTCAGCACGGCTTTCGGATGGGCGGCTGCCTCCACCCGCTGCAGCCAGGTGGCGACGGCATACGGCAAAGGCGCTCCCGGCGCGCTGGCCGGGGCAACTGGGGTTTCACTGGTTTCGTCGCGGGTAAAATCCATGGGGCGCATTTTTGTGTAAAGGTCGTATCCAAATCGGCAACAGGCAATATTATCCGCCATACAGCCGTTGCTGGCTTGATTCACACACGCTCTTTGAGCAGTTTTAATGCGCGATGCCTAAAAAATAAGTATTTAATACGACACTTGGGACCCGCAGGCGGCAAAAAAGGCCCGTCACGGGCCTTTTTTCGCTACCGGTGGACGGCTTATCAGGCCGGCACAGTTTCTTCTTCTGCCACGCTGGCGGCCTCGACTATCGGCGCAGTGCTCGTATCGGCCGGCGTAAAGTTGCGCAAAAACAAGAAGAACTGGCCCATCATCTGCGTCCACAGTTGCAGATTGATATTCAGGTACTCGCGGCTGACGCCACCGGCGACCAGCACATCCATTTCCAGCACGACGAAATCGCCATGCTGGGCCACGCGGGCAAAACGCTTGCTGCGGTGCCATTCGGCCAGCAAGCCGGCCGGCAAATCGCCGCCCTGCACGCGCAGCGGGCAGCTCAGGGTCAGGTCCGCGTACTGGCCAGGCGCTGCCTCATTGCCCCACAGCACCTGAAAGCCGATGCCATGGCTGGCGCTGTGCAGGCGCACGACGCCGTCGTGTTCGATGCTGGTGACGGCGCAGCCGGCCGCCTTGATGGCCTCGGCCGTTTGTTCCGCATTCAGGGTGGTCAGCAAGCTATTCGTGTTTTCCATCGTCATTCCATTCATTTCAACAATAAAATTATTGGGGGGCCGGCGCGGGCGCGGCCGGTGTTTCTGTTTGACGCGCATCAAAGCGGCCCTGGTACAGCTGGTCGCCGTACTGCTGCGCGATTTGCTCGAGTTTCACCCTGCTTTGCGCGGCGAACGGCTGGCGCGCCCGCATGACGCCCAGCACGTCGAGTCCTTCATACGCTTGCAGGATTTCCTGCCCGGCCGCATACAGCTGGGCATTCTTGCTCTCGCAGCGCGCCAGGGCGCCCCGCTGCGCCACCACTTCGCCGTCGAGGCGCGCACGCTCCGCTTCGAGCTGCTTGCCCGTGGCGGCCAGCTGTTCGCTGGCCTGGCGGTACTGCGCCAGGCTGGCGGCCGCCTCTTGCGCGGCGGCGGTGCTGCGCTGTTGCTGCTCGCCCAGTTTTTCCCGCTGCGCGCGCTCCTGCGCCAGTTGCGACTGGCTGCGCGCCAGCTCCTTTTTCAAGCCATCGCTGGCGGGCGCGGCGGCAACCGGGGCCGCCTTGGCGGCAGGCACGCCTTTGGCTTTGAGCAATTCCAGCTCGCCGCGCGTCTGCTGCAATTGCGCCGTGACATTGCGCAACTCGGCCCGCAAACGCTCTTCCATGCTTTGCCCCTTTTGTCCCTGCGCCTGGGCCGTGCCGGCGGCCAGCAAGCTCAACAGCAGTAAGGGCAGGCGCATTTTGTTGGATATCAACATCATGGCTCCTTAAAAACGCGCGTTCAGTTCGATTTGCAGGGTGTCGATCGACAGTGCAGAACCGAACACTTCACGGCTCGACGTCCAGCGGCCATTCAGCCAGGTATTCTTGTCGAGCGCATATGCGCCGCCCAGGTAGTAGCCGCGCGCATTCGTGCCGCCCAGGTGGAAGGTGGAATCGTTGTAAGCGTCAGGCAAGGCATCCGGTTCGATGCGCTTGTAGCCGAGCAGCACGTTCCAGTCGCCGCGCGCCGCCGGGCTGGCCTTGCCCAGGGTTGCCTGCAGCATGTAGGCATTGCCGCCGCTCCTGAAATCGGCTTGCGACACGCCGCCCGTGCCGCCGAAGTTATTCATGATGCCGCCCTTGGCGCGCGCCCACATGGCGTTCTTGTCGTAAGCCATGTTGCGCACATAATCGCCTTCGATGCGCAAGTCCGTGCCGCCGGCCACCTTGCTATCCCAGCGCGCATTCAGGTTGGCCAGGCGGAACTTCGACGCCAGGCCCACGAATTGCGGCTGCGGCGTATTCGCCGGGTCCAGCGGGTTGAGCGCGATATTGCGCAGCAGCATCAAGCTATTGCCCTTTTGCATGCTCGATGGACGCGACCAGTCCGTGCTGCAGCCATCGGCGCCCGCGTACAGCGCGCACGGCTGCGAATACTCGCCGCTGATGTTGCGGAAGTTGTAATAGGCCAGCGCGCCGCGCAACTGATGGTCGCTATTGATCTTCCACGAGGCGCCCACTTGCGCGCCCAGCAGCCATTTGTTTTCGCTGGACATTTTTGCCTGGCTACGGCTCGGCGCATTGTCGGACGAATACTCGAGCGGAATCAGGCCCAGGGTACCGAACACGGTGACGTCCTTGCTGTCGCCCACAGGTTGCTGCACCTTGGCGGCGATGCCGTCGAAATTGAGTTCGCTGGAAAACAGTTCGTCACCGGAAACGAACGGGTTATCGAAGCGGCCCGCAGTCAGTTTCAGCCAGGAAGCGGGCTGGTACGACAGCCAGGCCTGGTCCAGCCAGATGTTCTTCTTGCCCAGACCGCCGCCCAGGGTTTGCGTGGTGGAGACCGGGCTGTCGTCATTACCGCTGGCCAGGCGGATGCCCGCTTGCGTGTTGTCGGAAATGTCGGCCAGGATGCCCAGGCGGGCGCGCGCGCGCAGCAAGTGCTTGCGGTCTTCGCGCGTGTTCAGCAGCGCCGGCAGGGCCAGGTTGGTGTTCGAATTGACGTCGTAGCCGCTACCGCTGTTGAGCGAACGCCAGTCGATCTCGATATTGCTGTTGGCCATGTCGTAATAGCGCGATTCGTAGCGCGCGCGCACGTCGCCTTCCACGCGGATGCGCTTGGTCCAGGCCGGCGTTTCATTCGGCGCCGCCCAGCCGCCCGATTTTGCTTCGGCCATGACCTGGCCCTTGATCTCGTCGCGGATCTGCTCGCGCACGGTTTGCGAAATATACGGCACGCGCACGTCGCCCGCCTGTACCTGCGCCAGGGCCGCCGGCGCGGCGGCCGGACGGGCTTGCGCCGCGGCCAGCGCTTCGCTCTGCGCCTGCGCCAGCAGCGCTTCGCCGGCATCCTTGTTCAGGGCGCCGCTCTGGATCAGGCCGCGGATCAGTTTGACCATGGTGCTGTCGGCCGGTGCCGTCTGGGCTTGTGCTGCGCCCGCCGCCATGCTCAGGGCCAGGGCAGCCAGCGCCAGCGGAAGGCGGCGCATGCGCTGTGAGGGAGAAAATAAGGAATTCATCGCTTCTTTCGGTAAATGAGGAATTAGTTCATGCGCTTACGGGCGCCGACCTTTAATGGATACGCGAGCCGGGAAGCGCAGGGACGCCGGTGGCCGCTCGTCGGCGCGGAAGTCGCGCACCATGGCCAGCACTTGCTCATCCGTCTGCGCATTGCCCGTGCCTTGCACCAGCTGCACCTTCGTCGTCTTGCCTTCCGTATCGAGCCACAGGTCGACGCGGATGTCGGCAAACGCCAGCTGGCGCGTGCGCGGGTCGCGCGCAAAGGCCAGCTGCAGCGCGTTGGCCACATAGCGGCCATACGATCCCGCGCCGAGGCCACCGCCACCGCCGCCGCCCGTCATGCCGCCGCCGCGCCCGGCCTGGATGCCGAAGGCGTCGCTGCCGGCCTGCGCCGCACCGTCGATGGTGACGGGGTCGCCCTTGTCCGGCGACGGGCTTTCCGGCGCGTCATCCATGGGCTTGTCGGCCGGCGTCGGTTCCGGCTCGGACACTTCCGGCACCACCTTGTCCGGCGTCGGTTCCGGCAGTTTTTCCGGTTCCGGCGGCGGAGGTGGCGGGGGCGGCAGCATCAGCATCGGCGGCGCCGCCACTTCGCGCTTGGTGGCCGCCGTGTCGGACAGCAAATACCAGACCAGCGCGGCCAGCGCACCGGCCAGCAGCACGCCGCCGGCCACGCCGCCCCAGCGGCGCCACCACTGCGCCGCGCCGGACGGTTCCGAGGCGGCCATCTTCATCATGTCGTCACGCTTCACCTTGCGCTCCTCATGCCGGCTTGCCGGTCACCAGGCCCACCTGGTTCAGGTCGATGCGGCGCAGCAAGTCCAGCACTTCGACCACTTTCGCGTATTGCACGGCGGCATCGCCGCGCACGATCACGGGGAAGTCGGGCGTCAGGGCCTTTTCCGTGCGCAAGCGCTCTTCCAGCTCGGGCAGGGTGACGGGATAGGCATCGAGGAAGACCTGGCCCGCGTTATCGATGGTGATGGCCTTGGTCTTCGGTTTTTCCAGCGCCATGGCCGAACTGGCCTTGGGCAGGTCGACCTTGATGCCGGGAATGCTGGCATTGCTGGTCAAGATGAAGATCACCAGCACCACCAGCAGCACGTCGACGAAGGGCGTGATATTGATGCCGCCGCTACGCTTGCGGGGGGTAAACTTGGCGGAGGTGGCCATGGTTATGCGCCCCTCACGCCTGTTGCAGCACGGGACGCATCTGGCGTCCGTCGCCCTGCTCTTCCGCCAGACGCGTGGCGAATTCATCGACGAAGACGGCCATGTCGGCAACGATGGCGTCCGAACGCGAGGACAGCCAGTTGTAGCCGAACAGGGCAGGAATCGCCACGCCCAGGCCAGCAGCCGTACACAGCAGCGCTGCCGCCATGCCCGGCGCCACCGAGTTGATGTCCACGGCGCCGGCCATGGCCGCCACGACGAACACCAGCATGATGCCGATCACGGTGCCGAACAGGCCGACATACGGCGCGCCTTCGATGGTGGTCGAGAGCCAGATCATGCGTTTCGACATGCGCTCGCTTTCGCGCACCATCACGCCATCCATGGCGGCGCGGATGGCGCCAATCGTCGCGTTCGACACGGCATTCAGGTCGTAGCCGCGATCGTGGCGGCGGCGCATCTCGTCGATGGCCACGTCATACAGGCGCCACAGCGAGGAATCCGTCTTCACGGAAGCGCTCAGCTTGCCGTTGCGCGCCAGGTGGTCCAGCGGCGCGCCGGCCGCTTCGTGGAACGACTGCATGAATTGCGCATTGGCGCGCGAGATGGCGCCATAGCTGCGGCCCTTGCCGATCATGATGATCCACGACAAGACCATCATCAGGCCCAGCACGCCGACGACGATCCAGGCGTCGAGCGGCATGGCGGCGATGATGAAGCCGAAATGGCTTTTGCCCGCCTGCTGTTCATCGGCGCCAAACACGGCCAGACGCGATTCGGAACCTTGCGAGACGGCGTCGGCCAGCAGCAAGGCGTCGGGACGGGCCGTGCGCGACAGGCGCAGCTCGTCGATGGCGCCCGTGAAGTTGTTCAGGGTAGCGGCGCCGGTGGCGGCAGGCGGCGCATCGGCGCCCACCGAGGCGGCCGTGGCAAAGGCTGGCAGCGCGGTGGCCAGCGAGACGGCCGGACGGCCGCCCACGTACAGGGCCACGTTGGCTTTGTCGGCTTTCACGGCCAGGTGCGACCATTGCGCGGCCTGGATCGGTTGGCCGGGCTTGCTGCGCTGGCCATTCACCTGCACGAAAGGCACGCCCTGGTCGACGCCGATCAGCAATTCACTGGCGCCATCGCGGCGCGCATACAGCACTTGCTGCGGGCCCAGGTTGTCGGGACGCACCCAGGCGGAAAAGGTGAATGGCGCGCCGGCGGCCAGCGCCAGCGAAGGCGAGGCAGGCAGCATCAGCGGTGCCGTGCCCAGGCGGGCGCCGGCGCCGATGACGGAACCGTCCAGCGCCGGCACTGCCGTCTGGGCGTGGTTGCCGTAGGCGGTGCTGTCGCGCGAAGGCACGCCAGGCTCGGTGAAGTGGTACACCAGGCTGTAATCGGGGTCAAAGGTACGCTGGCCATTGCCGGAAGCGGGCGCCTTCGGATTGCCGTAGTACATCCACAGCTTCTGCGGCGTGCCCGCCGTCAGGGCCGGCACGTCGACCCAGATCAGGGCGATGCCCAAGAGCGGATTGAACTGTTCGATCTGGTGGTTCAGCACCGTCTTGTCGTCGCCTGCCACGAAGCGCAGGTCGGCGCCGTTGTCGCTGACGCCTTCGAAATTGAAGTTACCCGAATGCAAGCGCAGCAGCACGGGAATGCGGCCGGGATCGCCGCCCACGGCGCCCGCCTTCGGGCCGGCGTCGACGGTGACGGGTTTGCGGTAAGCCCAGTCGGGCTGCCACCAGGCATGCGCCAGGCCGGGAACGAGCGTGCCCAGGATCGTGAGCAGGAATAACAGACGTCGAAAACGTTGCATGACAGTGATTCTCCGAAGAAAAGTCTAAAAAAGTGCAGTGCTGGTGAGCTGGCCCGTCAGTAGCTGGCCGACAGGTTGAAATTGATGCGGCGCACGTGTTTGTGCGTGCGCGGGCCATCGCGCAGCGGGTAAGCGAAATCGATGCGGCCGTTCAGGTAGCGCAGGAACTGGAAGCTGCTGCCCACGCCCACGGAGGCCAGGCCGAACAGGTCTTTCTGCTCGATCATCGGATCGCGCAGGCGCAGGCGTGCGCCATCGGCAAAGGCGAACAGGCGCCAGTTTTCCAGGCGGCTGAAATACGTCAGCTGGGGCGTGCGCCATTCGACCGTGCCCGAGACGCCGTAATCGCCCGTCGCTTCGGCGGACAGATAGCCGCGCACGGAATTGGCGCCGCCGGCGGCCATCTGCTCGCCCGACACGAGCGCAGCATCGGCCAGCTGGCCCGACATGCGCCCGTGCAGCTGCGCGCCGCTGCCCAGGGTGTAGGTGGCGTTGGCATCGCCCTTGAGCACGAGGAAGCTGGGAGACGCCTTGTAGCGCTTGTTGTCATAGGCGGCGCTGTTGCTGCCATAGCCGAACGCGGCGCGCGTGCCGGCCACCAGCGACAGGCCCAGGCCATACGTCGCCGCATCCGTCTGCGCAAAGCCGTTATACGACACGCTCAGGGGCACGTACTTGAGCGGAATATTGCTGCCCGTGCCATTGAGTTTCAAGGCTTCCTGGTTATCCTTGAAATCGATGCCGGCAGAAAAGCTGTGCCACCAGATGCCGCTGTTGGGCACCGTGTAGTTGACTTTCATGCCCAGCGCGTGGCCCTTGCCCAGCACGCTGGTGCCGCCCGTGCTGGCCACGTTGCTGTTCGACTGGTAGCCGGTCGCTTCCACGCTCCAGCCCTGCGTGCCGATCGGCGCCACGTACGAGGCGGACCACACCTTGGTCTGGTTCAGGTCGCCCGGCGTGCCGAAAAAGCTGATGGTGGCGCTATGCCCGAGCTGCCACAGGTTGTCGTGGCCGACCGACATGCTCGTACGCAATTTTTTCGTATCGGCGCTGTAGTCGTTGTTCAAGCCGACGCTGGCGCGCCACGGGCTGCTGTCTTCCACTTTCAAGTCCACGTCCATGGTGCCGGGCAGGCTGCCCTGCTTGACCAGCGGCATTACCTGGCGCTTGGGACCGCGGTTCAGGGCCGTCAGTTCCGCTTGCGCCTGGGTAAAGTCCGGCACCTTGCCCTCCGTCAAGGCCGGCACTTGCTGGCGCACGTCGAGCGGCGAGTTGTATTGGGCGCCGACCACGCGCAAGCGTCCCACCTTGGTTTCGCTCACCTGCAGCACCACCACGCCCTGCTCCACCTGCTGCTCCGGCAAGTCCACGTAGACGGACTGGTAACCGCGGGCTTGATATGCCGCAACGAGGGCGTCGCGCGCCCCTTCCACGTCCTTCAGGGTGCGGCCCGGCCCCAGGAAGGGCGTCACCGCCTCTTCGATGGCACGCGCATCGAGCACGGTATTGCCGCGCACCAGGTATTCCTCGATCGTCACCTGCCGTTCCGGCGCGGCCACAGGAGCGGCCGCCGGGACCGCGTCCTGCGCGCGCGCCATGCCGGGCAGCGCCAGCATGGCCAGGCACAGCATCGTCAAGGCGGTCGCAGGCGCCGCTGGCGGCACGCCCCTGCCCTTGGTTGTCATTTCACGCATCTTCCATTCACCTTAAAATCAAGCGGTTGCCCTGTGTTGCGGCGCTGGGCCGGCGTATTTTTTACTGCTAATGCTGATCTACTGATGCCTAGACAGTCGCCGCGCGCGGCGACTGTCGAATGTCATCAAATGTTCATAAAACTCCGCTCAAGGCTGCAAACCGCGCCGCTCGTTCGGCGTGAGCGCCTGCAGCTGCGGCGCCGTCAGCGGCCCCGCCCCCAGCACCTGCACCACGCCGGCCGGCTGGTAGCTCGATGCCTGCGGCTCGCCGCCCTGGTGCTTGCCGACACCGGCTTCGTCCGCCTGCTCGTTGCCAAAGCCCAGCACCTTCACCGTGAACAGCGACGGCTGCGCCTGGCGCGTGGCGGCCCGTTCGCGCTGCAGCACGTCCTGCGCCGCCGTCACGGCTTGCGAGGCGGCCGCGCTGGCATTGCTGAGCGCGCCCACGTTCACGGCGGCGATGGCCGGCATGCCCGTCGACTTGCCCTGCACCTGGATGTTTTCCGCATTCACCACCTGCAAGGCCGCCAGGTTGACGTTGCCCGAGACGCGGATGCCCGCCTCGCCCGCGTCGATGGTGCCCAGCGGGGCGATCAGGTCGATGTCGCCGGGCGGCACCTCCGGGATCGGGTTCAGGGTGGCGATGCCGGCGCCCGTGTTCGGCGTGGTCGGCGACAGGCTGACCATGCCGATGTCGTCGTAGACCCGGCGCTGCGGCGCAAACACCACGGTGGACTTGGAGCCGCGCCCCGCATTGATGTCGCCCTGCGCCGACCAGGCCAGGATGTTGCCGCCGAAGGTGGTGAAGATGCGGCTCTGGCCCAGCAGGATGCTGTCCCGGGCGTAGATCTGGATTTCGCCAGCGCCCTGGGTCAGCACGCCCGAGCCTTCGCCCGGCACGAAGCCGCCATCGACGCCCACCAGGGTGCGCCCGCCCGGCGTCAGGATGTCGATGTTGCCGCCGAAATCGGTGTGGATGCCGGCATCGGCCAGGTCGAACACCGGGGCGTGGGTGTCGCCCAAACGCACATACTGCTCGCGCGTCAGGTAATTGACGCCCTTGCGCGGCCGCTTGGTGCTGACGCCTGAGGCGCCGTCCAGATAGTAGGTGGCGCCGCTGAACATGGTCAGGTCGCCCGCATACGTCACGGGCTTGCCCTGCGCATCCTTGGTCGGGAACAGCGTGGCGATGGCTTCGCGGCCGCGCAGGTAGCTGCCTTCGCGCACGCCGCCGGCAGCCGTGTACTCGCGCCCGCCAGCCTTGAGTTCAGCGAAATACACGTTGCGCAGGAAGACGCGCTGCTGCTCGGCCGGCAAGGCCGCGAAGAACTTGCGCGCGTCCATGCTGGCGGCATCGAAGGTCAGCCCGGCGCCGTTGCGCTGTCCGGCGCCGTAGCGGGTTTCCAGCCAGTTGAGCAGATACAGCTGGCTCGACAGGCCGTATTCGCGCTGCAGGTCGCGCTTGGCGCCGCCGCTGCTGGCCTGGAGGGTCTTGTCGAGCTCGCCTTGGCGCGCTGCCAGGAAGGCGGGCGCGCCCGCCGCGTCGCCGCTGTAGCCGAATTCCGCGCGCAGCCAGTCGGCCAGGCTCAGGCGGCCGCCATACACGGCCACCGCCTTGCCGGGCTGGTCGGCCAGCGGCTTGCCTGGGTCGATCAGGTTGGCAGCATCGAGATAGCGTGCGGCAAAGGCGTCATAGTTGGGGCCATGCGCCCCGACCCCGGCCGCCACCGCGATGCTGGCGCCGCTGCTGCGGTCGCCAGGGGTGATATGCGTCACCGCGCCGATACTCTTCAGCTCGGCCTTGTCGGCCATGTCGATATCGCGCCCGGCCGTCACTTCCAGCGTGCCCGGACCGCCCACGTAGAACGTGCCATAGCGGATGTCGCGGCCGGCACGCACGACCGACACCTCGTCAGGATTGTTGTGCAGCACCAGATTGCCGCGCGCCGAACCGACAGCGTTTTCCGTCGGCCGCAGCGGCAGCGACGGGTTGGCGTACGCGATCTCCGAGGTCCAGCCCAGCAGTCCCTGTGGCGCGGCTTCGACCAGCCCCAGCGCCGTGCCGGAGTTGACGATGTCGCGTCCGGCACGGATATCGACGGGACCGGCGCCCTCGTACCAGGTGCTGTGGCTGGCCGCATTGCCGCCGCCGCGCGTGATGATGGAACCGGTGCGCAAGCCGACGATGTCGCCCGCCAGCGCGTAATAGCGCGCCGGCAGCTGGTTCTGCACCGCGTAGCCCGAGGCGGTGGGCGGCGTCAGCGTGAACAGCGGATAGCGCTGCGGTGAAGCGCCCGCTTCGCGCGACGCGAACAGCACGCTGGGCGCCTGTGCCTCCTGGTTGACGTTATGCGTGTACGTGTCGCCATACTCGGTCAGGCCGCTCACTCCCGCGAAACCGGGATTGAACGGGCTCGGCAGCGCGGTCGGGTCGGCGCCCGACGCCGTCACCGAATAAGCACCCGCATAGATCGAATCGGCGGCCAGCAATTCCAGCTGCCCCGGCGTGCGGCGGGTGAAATGCGCATCGACCGGCGATGGTGCCAGCAGCAGGCCGGTGGCCGGCCGCGCCGGCGCATTGGTGCCGGTGTCGGTATCCCTCGCCCCTTGGGCGGAGTTGCCGACATACAGGCTGCCGCTGGCGGCCACGGCGCGCAATTGCGACGGCATCACGAAACGCCCGCCGCTGGAAGCCTGGTTGCCGCTGGCGCGGTCGTCGCTCCAGGCCGTGGACGGCGTCAGGTTGCCGCCCGCGCTGAACAGGTCGATGGCGGTCGACGGCGTCCACAGCGAGAACCAGCTGTAGCCTTCGCCGTCTTGCGCCACGCCCTTCGCGGTGAACGGCGTGCCGTTGTTGATCTGGGTGACGCGGCCGGCGTCGCCCACGCCGCCCAGCACCAGGTCGCCGCGCGCATCGATGCGCACGCCGGAGTCGCCAGGCACCACCACCGGCCCGCCGCCCGCGATGGACGAGGTGGCCGTGTAGACCTGATAGGCGCGCGACTCCTGGCTGTCGCCCATGTCGAAGCGCAGCTCGATGCCGCCCACCGATCCCGCCTCCATGCGCAAGGCGCCGCGCAGATTGACGAAGGTGCTATTGAGGTCGCCACGCGTGCCGGAAAAACGGGTATCCGGCGTGATCTCGCCGGTCGTGTCGGCAAACGAGCGCACTTCGGCCACCGGATTGAGGCCGCCGCCAATGCGCACGTCGAGATCGCCGCCGCCGGTGAGCGTAAGCACGGAACCGTCGGCCGATACCCGGCCGGTACTGGCCACCGCCAGGTTCAGGCCCTGGCTGCGCGTGACGAATTTCGCGCCTGGATCGGTACGCGGCGACAGCATGCCGGCGGCCCTGCCCGCCTCGAGTACCAGGTTGCCGCCGCCCAGGGTACCGATGCCGGTAAAGCCGGTCATCACGGGCTGGGTCTCGTACAGGAAGTTCGTGCCGAGACCGCCAGCGACATAACTGCCAAAGTTGATCCACCAGGCGGTGGGCACGCCATCGCCCTGGGCGACCGCGCTGCCGGTGCCCTGGCGCCACAGCCAGGTGCCGACGGCGCTGCTGTCCTGCTGCGGACGCAAATAGCCCACGTCGTCGGGACGACGCTCCGTGGTGTAGCCGCCCCCCACCAGGTCGCCGGTGACGTCGCCCTGCGCGCGCACCAGCACGTTGCCGCCATGCTCGGGATACCAGGCCTGGTACAGGCTTTGCGCGCCACCGTCGACGTAGGGCTTGAAGGCGTCGCCATCGGGGCCGAGGATGGAACCCTTGCGATCCGCCGCGCGCGGCAGCCGGTAAGCCGCCGCCACGTTGGCCGCCTGGGTACCGGCCGTATATACGCCGTACGGCGAACTCTGGTTGAAGTTGCCGCCGGCCAGGAGATCGAGGTCGCCCGTGCCGGTACGCAGCACGCTGAACAGCTGTTGCCGCGCAGGCAAGGGCACCATCGGGAAACTGCCGCCTTCGGGCAGCCACGTCACCAGGTCGCCCACGCCCAGGCTGTTGTATGCCAGCAAGGCCTCGACGCCACCGTAATCGTCGACATTAATCAAGGTGCCCGGCTCAACGCCGAAATACATTGACGAGTCGCCCATCCAGTAGAAATTGCCCGCCACGCCGTCGATCGGCGGCGCCGCCACCTTCGGCAGGCTGAGTCCCAGGACTGCGCCGTAGTGGTGGTCGGTCAGCAGCAGACTGCGGTTGTCGCCCATGGGGCGCAGCGCGCGGCTATCGGCCGCCTGCATGTCGGCACCGGCCACGAGGCGCATCGACCACGACTGCGAACCGCTGGCCAGCATCGGCGCCAGCGCCCAGTTGCGGCCCTGGTTACCGTCGGCATCGGCCGGACGCAGGGCCACCGAATCGGCGCCGCCAGGCAGCCGCACCCAGGTTTCGCTCGGCACCAGCGCGCCCTTGCGCAGCTGCAGTTCGCCGGCCAGCACCACGCCATTGGCGGGCGTATCGGGGAAGCCGTCGCCGTCGTAGTCGGGACTCGGCGTGTCCCTGACGGCGCCCACCGGGAACGGCAGCGGCACGCCGCCGGGCCAGGTCATGGCCGCCACGGACATTCCCACGGGCAAACGGGTGCCGGCGTCGAGCCGCGTGCCGCTGCCCAGCGTGACGGCCTTCGCCAGCACGGTGCCGGCCGCGTACACGATATCGCCGGCGGCATTGCGCACGGCGCCGCCCAGCACGGTGCCGGCCGGCAATTCCACGTCGGCCGTCAGGGTGGCTTGCGACGGCAGCGCCGTGCCGGCCCGCAAGCTCATGGCTTTCATCGGCAAGTCGTAGTTCAGGGTGCGGCCGGACTGGAAGAAGGTGTCGTCGGCCAGCGTGACCAGCTGGCCATGCGGCACGATGACGTCGGCGCCGAACGGCACCCGGCCCTTGGCCAGCATCCAGCCCTTGTCGTCCGGCGTGACCGGCAAGGCCTTGCCATCGAAGCCGTCATTGATGCTGCCGAAGACGTTCAGGTTGCCGCCGGCGCGCAGCACCAGCGCGCCCGCTTCGCCGGAGCCGGCCACGCCGGTCTTCTGCGTGTGCGGATTGACGCTGGCGTAACGGTGGCCCGACAGGTCGATGTCGCCATCGACGTGCAGGTCGCCGTCCGGCGTGGCGCTGAGGATGGCCACGCCCGGACGCAGGTGGAAGGCGTCCTTGTAGTTGCGCAAGCCGGACAGGCGGCCATTCATCAGGCCGTCGTTGGCCAGGGCACCCGTCATGAAAGCCACGCTATCGTCGTGCTTGCGGTCCAGGTAAGCCTGGTCGATGACCTGGTAGGGGCGGCCGTCGGCCGTCGTTTCCGTGCCCGGACGGGCGTCCGTGTACGACCAGAAACCGTTGACCGTGATGGCGCGGGCGCCGTCGATGGCCAGCGGACCGGCCGCGTCGATGGCGACGTCGTTGCCGGTGGCGCCGCCGAGGCGCCGGGCGCTCAGTTCCAGCGTGCCCAGCGAGGAGATGCGCTCGGCCTTGCCGGCCGTGCCGGCGCGCAGGTCCATGCGCGCGCCGGTATCGAGCACCAGGCGGCCGCTGCCGGCATCGATGTCGATCACGGCGCGGTTGGGCGCCTCGATCACCTGGCCGTAGCTGTCGACCCGCAGCACACTGCCGTGGGCGTCGAGCAGCGCGCTGCCGGCCACGCTGACGCCGTCGCGCGCGGCCAGGCGGATGCTGCCCACCTGCTCGCCGCTGGCGTCGACGGTGCCGTTGACGGCCAGATGGCCGCCATCCACCGAGACCGTGATTTCGCGCGCCTTCAATTCATTCTCCAGCACCAGGTCGCCCTGCTTGAGCTGGAAGCTGCGGCTGCCGACCACGCCGCCCTTGGTCAGGCGCTGGTTCAGTCCCTTGAAATCCTCGATATGCTGGCCGCGCACGTCGAGGCCGCCCGCCGCGAACGGCACCTCGGTGCCGCCCGCGTCGTAATGGCCGCTGCTGCCGCCGGCGATGCTGCCCAGCAGCGCCACGCTGCCCGCCTGCGCATCCAGCGCCGTGGCGGTGAGCTTGCCGGCGCGGTTGGAGACGGCCGAGAAATCGATGCTGGAAGCGGCCGCCTGGCGCACGTCGCCGTGGCGGCTGTCGAGCACCACGTCGCCGCCCCAGCTGTACTTGGCCACGCCGTTGAAATCGATCTTGCGGCCGGCCAGGTCGAGCCGGGCACCGTCGCCCAGCACCACGTCTTGCTCGGCGGACACGCTGAGTTTTCCGCTTGGTAACAGCACGGCCGTGTCGAGCGTCACGCTGCGCCCGTCCAGCGCCACTTCGGCGCCCAGTGCGCCGGCCAGGGCGGCCGCGCCCGGGGCCGTTGCGGCCGTACCGGATGGCTTGGCGACATGGATGTCGCCGCCCGCCTTGATCTTGTTGACGGAGCCGGCGGTGCCAGTGAGCAGCGCCGTGTTCAGCGCCAGGTTGCCGCCACTGCGCAGATAGCCCTTGCTGGCCGTATCCCAGCCGCTTTGCGACTGGTACACCGACAGCGAGCCCGTGTGGTTGGCGGTGATGCGCTCGCTGGCGTTGATGGCGACATCGGCAAAGCCGAGGATCAGGCGGTCCATGCTGTGGATGGTATCGGGCCGGCTGTTCGGGCCATAGCCGAACTCGACCTGGCGGGCGTCGACCTCCAGGCGCCCGCTGCCGCTGCCGCCGCCGCCGGTGGCGACCAGGCCCGGCGCAGTCGTGGCGCCATTCCACACCAGCACGTCGGTCTTGATGCGCGCCACGGCGTCGCGGCCGCCGGCGCCGTAGATCGCCGGGGTGCCGATCACCAGCCGCTCCAGCGACGATTTTCCCGTGCTCGCGTTGATGGTCGACAATTCGACGTTGTCATAGAAATTGATGGCGTCGCGCGCCGTCAGCGCCAGGCTTTCCAGCGCCGGCGCGCCCACGCCGGCATCGCCGCGCAGCAGGCGGTCGAGGATGCCCTGGTTCAGGGTCAGTCCGGCCGGCAACGCGTCGCGCGCGGCCATGGCGGCCAGCGACGCTTCGCTGCCCACATTGATGCCGCCCACGGCCAGCACCAGGTTGCGGGTGCCATAGGTGGTGGCGTCGCGCAGGTTGAAGCTCTGGTCGGTGGCGGCGACTATGCTGCCTTCCGAATACAGCGGCGTGCTGCCGCTGCACACCGCGCCCGCCGCGCAGGCGCCGATGTCGATGCGGCCCGGTCCGGATCGCGGATCCGTACTCACGCCGGGCGCCAGCATGTCCAGCCGGCCATTCGACACGGCCAGCACGCTGGACTTGCCCGGCGCATATACGTAGCCGTTGCCCGAATCCCAGGCGGCGGCGCCGCGGCCCAGGGTATTGATGCCGCCACCCTGCTCGATGACGATGCCGCCAGCCTTGCTATTGGTCACCAGGAATACTTCGCCCGCCTTGAGCACGGCACCGTCGCGCACCACGATGTTATCGACGCCGCCCTGAAACTGGGCGATATTGGCTTGCTGGTTGCCGTTGGTGTTGCTGTAGTTGACGGTAGGCAAACCGCCGATGCCCAGGCGCGGGGCGCCGATGGCGTTCAGGGCGTCGACCCGCACGGCCATGCCCTTGAAGTCGGCGGTGGGCGCGCCGGCGGCGCCGATGATTTCATAGTTCTTGCCGGAGCCGCCCAGCAGCAGCGCGCTGCCGCCGAAACCGTCCTTGCCTGGCGTGTAGTTGGTCGTGCCGGCAAAGCGCAGCGCATCGTCGGTGCTGGCCTTGGACTGCACCAGTTCGATGTGCAGCGCCTTGGCGTCGCGTTCGAGCAGCGGCCGCGGCACGCCGTCGCGCACCGCCTGCGCCAGCGCGAATGCGCCGTAGCTCGTTTCATTGTATTGCGAATAGCTGCGCAGCACGTCGGCCGGCGTCAGCACCGCCTGCGATGGCAGCGCCGCGCGCCGGTCGGTATTGCTGGTGCCCAGCTGCACGGCGGTGGCAAACGAGCCGTTGCGCATGGCCGTGGCCGACCCGACGGGCAAGCCGCCGGCGGCCAGGCCGTTGAGCTCCACCCGGAACGCGCCGGGCAGCAGCGCAAAGCTCGACGGCAGCAAGGTATAGGTGCCGGCAGCCAGGCCGGGCACGCCGGCGCCGATGGTGATCTGGCGTCCCAGCGCCGGATCGCCGGCGCCATTCTCGGCCACGATGGGCGCATAGCCCGCCTGCGCGCCCGGAACGATGGCGTACACGGGATTGGTGGCCAGGCCCGGCAGCACGAAGCTGCCTTTGCCGGACGTCTGCACCAGCGGGTTGAGGCGGGCGTCGGTCGAGCCGCCGCGTCCGGCCAGGAAGGCCGCGCCGGTCAGGGTGCCGCCGCCTGACAGGTCCAGCACGGCGCCAGCGCGCACATCGACTTGTTCGCCGGTGAGCACGACGGCCGGGTCATTGCCCACGCCCTTGTACGCGACGTCGACGCCGTCCATCATGTAGCTCAGGCCATCGAGCGAGCCGCCGTACGGCATCACCAGGCCATTGGCGCTGACCGACGTCACGCTGCCAGGCAGCAGATTGGTGTAGCCCGTCACTGCGCCATTCGTATTCTGGCCCAGCGTGATTTTGCCCAGCGGCGCGCGCACCACGCCACCCTGGTTCACCGTGCCGGCACTCAGTTCAAGCGAGCCGAACACCGAGTAGGGCAGGGCCGGCAACGGCGCGGCAGGGTCGCCGCTGCGCTCGATGGTCAGCTTGCGGGCCGGATCGAACTCGGTCGCCAATTGGCCGAATTCGTTGATCACGTTGCGTTTGCCGACCTCCACCTTGCCGGTGGCGCCGCTCACCGGATAGATTTGCGCGCCCGCCAGGGTCAGATTGCCGGGCGTGTAAAGCGCGGCCTCCGTGCGCATGCGGATATCGCCGCTCGAGCGCAGCGCCAGCTCGCCGAAGGCATCGCGCTTGACCTCCAGATCCGCAGCGGCATTTTGCGCGATCACGCCGTTGCTGCCGACATTGACGGCATTGGCGAGGTCGATCAGCGCGGCATGCAGCGTCAGGCTGGCGTGGTCGTCCACGTTGGGCACGCCCAGTTTGCCGCGGCCGACGCCGCCGTTGCCGGAACCGCGCACCGGGTTCGGCATCAGGTGGTCGTCGCTTTGGGTACGGCTGGTGCCGGCCAGGCGAATGTAGGGCGCCGCCAGTTTGACTTGCGCGCTGGCGCCGCCGGCATGCCCGGCCAGGGCCAATGCGCTGGAGGTCAGGCGCAGGCTCTGCCCCAGCGAGAGGTCGAGGTTGCCGTCAAAGCTGATCAAGCCGTTCGACAGCAGGGCCAGATGGTCGAAGCCGCCGGCGGCCACGCGGTCCGCACCCAGCCGGGCCACGCCGTAGCGCAGCGCCGGATCGCTGTCGCCCACCTGCAGGTCGGTGGCCAGGCCACTCTCGCCCTGCAGGCGCGACAGCACCAGCTCGCGCGGCACGCGCACCGCGTCTTCCACGCCCAGGCCCTTCAAGTCGAGCTTGCCGACGATGCCGTAGTTCGGCGCTTCGAGGTTGAGCGCCAGCGTACCGCCGGCCGCGCCGGCGCCACCGGCTGCCGCATGCAGGCTGCCGTCAAGCAACAAACCGCGGTAGGAGCTGAGCGCGATGCTGCCGCCGTCACCGGCCACCTGCACGCTGCCCTGGCCGGGCAGGTCGAGCAAGGCGGCGGCGCCGGACGCTTCCAGGCGCGCGCCGGGGCGCACGATGACAAAGGCGTCGGCCGCCTCGACCTGGGTGGCGTCGAGATTGTGCTTTGCACCGATCTCGATGGTGCCGCCGGCGCCCACATGGCCATACACGCCGCCCTGGGCATCGGTGGCGGTGGCCGCCCGTCCGGCCACGTCGAGCACCGCGCGCTCGCCGATCCAGATCGACTGGGCATTGGCGCTGCCGTCTGGACGGTTGATTTCGCCACCGGTGACCAGCATGCCCGGCAACACGGAAATACGGCCGCCGGCCGCGCTCAATGTGCCTTCCACGGTGATCTGGCCGTTGCCGGTCAGGCTGATGCTCTTGCCGTCGTCCACGCGCAGCGCGGCGCCCTGGCCCACCACCAGCGGCGCCTTGGCGTTGCGGGTGCCGGCCGACAGCGCGATATCGGCGCCGGCGCGTTGCTTGAGCACGCCTTTCGCGGCATTTTCCTGCCACAGCGGCGCCAGCCACGGTTGCAGGACGGCGGCTGGATCGGCGCCGGTGGGCAAGTGGCCCGCCAGCGCCAGGTCGGCGCGCAGCAAGGGCATGGTGACGTCGATGGTGGCGCCCTGCGCCACCTGCACGCCCTGCTGGCCGTTGATGTTGTAGTGCGCGAAGCCGCGCTGGAACAGCTCATTGTCCAGCACCAGCAGCGGCTTGACCACCAGGTCCTTCGGCGCACGGTTGCCGGCCAGCAGGCGCTCGCCCGCCTGCAAGGTCACATCAGACGTGAACGCGGTACCGGCGGCTACCCTGGCGTTGTATGGGGGCACCGGCATGCCGTTCGGGAAAGCGTTGGCCGGCACCAGGTAGCCGGAACCGAGCTTGCCGCGCACGCCCGTGAGCGTGACGCCGGCCGGTACGGTCATGCCACTGGTGTAGACGATGCCTTTGCTGTCTGTGATGAAGATGAATTCATAGCTGATCGAGGCGGGCGGCACCACCCAGGCGACCGGCAGGGTGTAGGGGCGCGCCGCGCTGAAATCCGGCAAGTCCAGCAGCGGCTGGCCGGCAGGGACCAGGGTACTCACATAGCTGAAGTCGGCATCGAGCACGGTGCCGGCCTTGATGGTGAAGGCTTCCGCCAAGGTCAGGTGCACGGGGACGGACTGGCCTGCAAGCAACACACCATTGCCGGCCAACACGCCGCCGCCCAGCGCCACGCCGGTGCCGCTGTCGATGGTCAGCGTGCCGCCGCCGTTGACGCCGTAGCCACGCAATTCGCCATCGAGCACCAGCGTCTCCGACTTGACGCCGTTGGGATCGTTCTGATTCGAGCGCAAGCTGATGTCACCGCCGCGTCCGCCCTTCAGCTTGCCATCGGCCAGCACGGCCGCGCCCGAGGACGTGTCGATCACGCTGCCGGCCGCCAGGTGGACGGTGCCGCTGCTGACCAGCGCCACCGCGCCGCCGTTGACATAGGGCAAGCCGGAGGTGTTGCCCGGGTCCAGCTTGAGCTGGCTCCACAGGCCGCGCGTGTCGAGCGTCACCCCAGCCGTCACATCGATGCCCGCCTTCGCGCCCGCCGCCGGCGTGGCGACCGGCGTATCGAGCCAGCCGGTGGTGCCGGTGGCCGGCTTGCTGACGATGTCGCCCAGCGCAATGCTGCCGCCGCGTGCCGTCAGTCCCGCGTTGACCTTGACCTGGGGCGCATGCAGCGCGATTTCGCCGCCCGGCGTGACCTGCACCGCGGCGTCGACCTCGATGGCGCCGCCGGCGTAGGCCTTGATGCCGCCCAGGTGCTGTGCGTTGAGCCAGCCGGCGTCCAGGTAAGTCTTGCCGACCAGATTCTCGGGCAGCGCGTCTTCACGCAGGAGATTGCCGGCGCTGGCGCCGCCAGCGCCGATATGGATGGCCTGCAGCAGCGCCGCCGGATTGTCGCGCAGCTGTTTGCTGGCGGCGTCGTACACCGGCGCCAGCTGGCCCAGCACCAGCTGGCCGTTGCGGGCGGCGGCCAGCTGCGACTGGCGGTAACTGTCGAGCGTGGCGTCGCGCGCGTCCTGCTGGCGCTCGCCCTGGAACACGCCCGATTCGATCGCGCCTTCGAGCACGGCCGATGTGGTTCCCACCACCACGCGGCCCGCGTCGCGGCCCACGGTATAGCCGTTTTCCAGCCGTTGCTGGGCGCCGACCAGGGGACTGGCGAAATTTTCCGTCGTTTCCGCGCCCCAGCGCTGGTGGTGCGCGGCGTAGCCTTGGTAGACGCCCGTATACAGCATGTCGCCGGGCGCCGTCGACAGCCTGTAGAGCTGGCCATCCTTGCCGCTGAGCCAGCTCTGGCGAATCATGCCGGTCTGGACGTCAAACGTGCCGCCGGACACGTTGAGCAGAGAGCCGGCCTGGGTCACCAGTTCACCGCCCTGGAAAGCCACCGTGCCGCCCTGCGCCGCCCATTCTCCGATGCCGTGGCCGCTGGTGTTCAGGTAGCCGCTCACTTCGAGCAGGCCGCCGCCCGTGTACCAGCGGTCGGTCGGATAGCCATTCGTGCCGGCCGCCACCCGCACCAGGTCGCGCCGGTCGACCCACAGGTCGGTGCTGTTGAGGGCCTTGCTGTCGCGGTTGCCGGGCGCGTCGCGCTGCTCGTTGCCCTGCGCATTGATCAGCACATTGTTCGAGGCCATCGCCACGTTCACGCCGACGGCGCCGGAGACGTCGATGGCGGCGCCACGCGCCACCTGGGTGCGGCGTGCGGCCAGCGCATTCACCTGGCCGCCGGTGGCCAGGGTCAGCGAGCCGCTGTCGAAGGCGATATCGCCGCCGGAGGCAATCTGAATCAGCGACAGGTCGCGGCGGTTGTAGGCGCCATCGCTGGGCAGCGCCGAATCCTTGATGAGCGCATCGCGCTGCACGTCCAGCGCGGTGGCGCCGCTGTCGTCGAGCAGCACCGTGGTGAGGCTGTCCGGCGCCAGGGCGACCAGGCCGTCGCTGCCGTCGGCCTTCAGGTGCACGGTGCCGCGTGTCGTCACGCTGGTGCTGCTGAGCAGCACGCCAGCCTGCTTCACGTCGCGGCCCGTCAGAGTGACGTCGCCGGTGAGCGCCTGCACCAGGCCCGTATTCGTCACCTTGCCGGCGTCGCTTTTCGCGTTGAACTTGACGTCGACCTCGTTGCCACGGGTGCTCGACGTCTGGTTGGCGTCCGTCCCCAGCCCCTTGCGGATGACGAAGCTGTCGCCGGCGGCCAGCGTGACTTGCCCGTTCGGCGCCGACAGGCTGCCGCCGTTGTGCACTTCGCGCCCGGCCAGCAGCACATAGCCGCCGCCTTCCGTCACCGTCTGCGGCTTGCGCGTGCCGATCTGCGCGCCGGCCTGCACCACCACGTCGGCCGTGGCGTTGGCATGCGTGACCGCGCTGCCGTTGAGCACCAGGTCGTTGGCCAGCGTGGGCTTGAAGCCCGCGCCCTGCGTTTCGCTGTAGATGCCCTTCTTGAATTGGCTGTCGCTCATGCCCACGGCGGCGGCCACCAGGCTGCGCGTGTCGACCTGGCTGCTGCCCGTAAACACGATGCCATTGCGGTTGACCAGCATCACCGTGCCGTCGGCCTTGATCTGGCCGCGGACCTGGCTGGGGCGGGCCAGCGGATCGTTGACGCGGTTGAGTACGGACCAGTTTGCCAACTGGTCAAATTGCAGGGTGGTATTCTGGCCGATATTGAACGTTTCCCAGTTCAGGATCGCCTTGTCGGCCGTCTGCTTGACGGTCACCACGGTCTTGCCGTCGGCCTGCGCCTGCGTGGGGCCATTCGCATTGAACCAGCCGGCCGTCAGGCTGTTGCTGTCGACTTTCAAGCCGCCTTCGGCCAAGCCTTCCGGCACCTTCGAGCCGGCGGCAATGGCCGCCTGGCGCGCCGCCTGCTGGGCCGCCTGCTGCACGGCGATGGCGCGCGCCGCCAGTTGCAGATTGTTCAGCGAACTTTGCAGCTGTGCATTGGCTTTTTGCTGCTGCGCCTGCTTATTGTCCATCCCGATGATGGCTTGGCCATTCGGCAAGCGTCCCGTGGCGGCGGCCGTGCCCTGCTGCGCGCCCTTGCCGGCAAACCAGGCGCCGCTGAACGGCTGCTGCGCCTGCGCGCCGCCTGCCTGCAACAGCATGGCGATGGCCAGCGCCAGCGGTTTCAGGCGCACCGGGCGCCCGGTCCGGTTGCCCGCCATGGCGGAGGAGGATGCGTGTTTCGTGACCGACTTGCTTCGCTGCATGGCGACATTCCCTTTTCATGTTCCGTTGCTGACCGATATCGCGAGGCGGCGCGCGGCACGCACGGGGCGGGCGGCAGGCACTGATTCGCGGCTTCCAGCAGCATTGACAGGGAACAAGGTCCGGGACTGCAAAAGGTCATGAAAATGTCATAATTGGCGAGATGCCATCGGCGTGCATCGCTAGCCAAACAGCACGATGCCGCCCGGCAGCCGCGTCACGCGCGCGCCATACGCGTCCTGGATCAGGGCGATCACGTCGTCGAGGCGGTCGAGCGAAAAGCTCGCTTGCACGCGCGTGTGTTTCAAGGCGTCGCCATTGAGGATCAGCTTGCCGGGACGGTAGCGGTTCACCTCGTCCACCACCTCGGCCAGCGTGCTTTGCTTGAACACCAGCAAGCGCTGGCGCCACGCGCTGACGTCGCCCCTGGCCACGGCGCGGGCGATGCCAAAATGCTCGGGCCGGTAACGCAGCTGCTGGCCCGCGGCCAGCTCCGCATCGTTGCCGGCCTGCGCCACGCGCAAGCGACCCGCCAGGCAGGTCACGCACACTTCCTGGCCGAACAGGCGGATATTGAAACGCGCGCTGCCGGCCGATACCGTGCCGTCGCCCGCCTGCACGCGCACCCGCGCCGCGCCGCGCAGGCCGGCCTGGAATTCCGCCTCGCCCGCCAGCAGCACCAGCGCCGCGGCGCCATCCTGCAGCGGCGCCGCGTCGAGGCGCGTCTGCGTATTCATCTGCACCAGCACGCCGCCATCGAGCGCCACTTCGCGCTGCTCGCCCGTGCCCGTCGCATAGTCGGCGGCAAGCCCCGCCACGGCCGGCCACAAGTCCATCGGCGGCCTCAGCACCAGCAAGCCCAGCGAGGCGGCCACGGCGCCGCCGAGCCAGGCGCGCCGCGCCGTGTTGACGGGCGCCTGCGCCCGCTTGACGGCGCGCGCGGCCGGCGCCATGGCGCCCCACACGGCGCGCGCCTCGGCAAACGCGTTGGCATGAGCACGGCTGCGCGCGCACCAGTGGCGAAACACTTGCGCATCGCGCTCGCTGACCTGGCCCGAGGCCAGGCGCACGACCCACGCCTGCGCTTCCTTCTGGATGACACTCATGTCGTCTTCCGCTTGTTCAGTCATGATGTTTAGACGTTTTTCCCGCGCCGGGACCGAAGCGCTGGATGAAATCGCGTCCCATGCGCGCACAGCAATGTTCGAGTCCGGCGCGCAATTCCTTCTCGACCGTGCGGGCGGAAATGCCGAAGCGCTCGGCGATATCGCGGTGCGGCAACTGGTCGACGCGGGCGGCGATGACGATGGCGCGCCGGCGTTTCGGCAACTCCTGCAAGGCCCGTTCCAGCTCTTCCAGCTCGGCGCGCGCGCTGAAGGTGCGGGCCGGGTCGGCCAGCTCGTCGGCCATCTCGTACAGATCATCGATGTCGGGCAGGCTGAGCAGGCGCGCATTGTCGCGGCGTTGATCTTCCGCAATGTTGATGGCGATGCGCATCAGGTAGGCGGACGGGTAGCTGATCGCCTCGGGCGCGTTCATCCGCTCGACCCGCAAATACGTTTCATGCAGCGCGTCATTGGCCAGGTCTTCCGAGCCCAGGCGGCGTTGCAAATGGCGGCGAAACTGTCCGTAGCGTTCCAGGAACAGCTTGCGCAAGGTGGCTTTCAGCACATCGGGCATGCTCAGGGCGCCCCGGCCAGGAGATAGGGCGCGCAATCGGCGCCTGGGTCGGGCCGCGGCGTCAATAAAATCGTCAGCGGCTGCGGCAAGCCCGCCGGCGGCGCGCCATCGATCAGCAGGCTGCGCAGGCGCTGCAGCACGGCGCGGTCGCGCTGTTCCACGCCACTTGGTTCCAGCACATGCACGGCGCGCACCTTGCCCCGCTCGTCGAGCCACAGCTGGAACGCCAGGCGGTAGCGGCCAAACGCGTCCGGATGCAAACGGCACAGGGCGCGCGTGAGCGAGCGCTGCAGAACGGCCGCATAGCCTTGCAATGGTGGCGCGGCGGGAACGGCCTCGACCGGCACGGGCGCCGGGGCCACGGATGCGTCCGCCAGCGCCAGCAAGGTAAACGCATTGCTGCCGCTGAAGCGCGCGCCCAGCTGCGTGCCGGCCAGCAGGCGCTGCAGCGCTTCGGCCGGCGTATAGTCGCCGCGCACGGGTGCAGCCACCCGCCCCGCCGCCAGCTGGCTGCTGACGAGCACGGAATACCCTGTCACTTCGCCAAACGCCACCAGCGCCGCATCGAGCGGCTGAGCGGGCAAGTCGAAGCGCACAGTGGCCTGCGTGCTGGCGTCATTGCCAGACGCACCCGCGGCCGGCCGCACGAATGTCATGAATGTCATCAATGTCATCAGCAAGCAGGCGGACAGGGCATTGCCCTTTGCGGCGCGGCGGTGGGTTTGTGTCATTTTCCAGGGAAATCAACGAAAAAGCCTGCTCATGAAGTGTCTTGACTGCAATGTTGTCTGCAGAATGGCAAGATGGTAGCTTCATAAAATGACAACTGCATGACATGGTGCCAGCCTGCAACCCCGCTTGTGTCATCGTTGCGACATATGGCCCTGCTATGCTGGGCGCTTGTTCCACCGCTCCGGGAGCCGCCATGGCACGCCTGTTCTTGCTGTTACTGCTGGCCTGCGCCGCCCTGTCCGCGCAGGCGGACGAACACACCGTCGTCGTGAAGGCCGCCGCGCCGCAGAAGGGTTGCGTGGAAGTGGAAGTCAATGGCCAGCGCGCGCAATCGATGTCATGCTTGAATGAAAAATTATTGCCCAATAGCAACACATTGAACCGGCAGCCGCCCGCCCTGTCCGGCGCGGAAGCGATCATGCAGCGCCCGTCGAACCAGCTGGGCCTGTACAACCGCGCCGCCCTCGAACACCGCATGGGCAATGCCTTTGGCAAGTCCGTCACGCCGCAGCGCCCAAGTCCCCCACCGCCCGCCAGCCCGCTGCTGCCGCCACGTTGACGCCGTTGTCAACGCACAGTCCATTTGCGCTGTCAAGATTGCGCAATCGCGCCGATTGCGTATCATTCCAGGCTTGATCGCTCTGGAAACAACCATGCTGCCCACTATCGAACAACGTCTTGCCCTTGAACTTGCCGCCAAACCGGTGCAGGTTGCCGCCGCCATCGAACTGCTCGACGAAGGCGCCACCGTGCCCTTCATCGCCCGTTACCGCAAGGAAGCGACCGGCGGCCTCGACGATATCCAGCTGCGCCTGCTCGAAGAGCGCTTGCGCTACCTGCGCGAGCTGGAAGAGCGGCGCGCCGCCATCGTGGCCTCGATCACGGAACAGAACAAGATGACGCCCGAGCTGCTGGACGCCGTCATGCACGCGGAAGACAAGACGCGCCTGGAAGATTTGTATCTGCCCTACAAGCAAAAGCGCCGCACGAAGGCGCAGATCGCCATCGAAGCGGGCCTGATGCCGCTGGCCGACGGCTTGCTGGACAATCCGGAACTGACGCCGGACATGGAAGCGGGCAAGTTCCTGCGCGAGGCATTCACGAGTGCCGATGGCAACAACCCGGGCGTGGCGGACACCAAGGCGGCCCTCGACGGCGCGCGCCAGATCCTGATGGAACGCTTTGCCGAAGACGCAACGTTGCTGCAAACCTTGCGCGAATACGTGCAGGAACATGGCATCGTCGAATCGAAAGTGGTGGAAGGCAAGCAGGACGAAGGCGAAAAATTCGCCGATTATTTCGATTACTCGGAAACCATTTCCACCGTCCCCTCGCACCGCGCCCTGGCGCTGCTGCGCGGCCGCCGCGAAGGCATCCTCGACGTCACCCTGCGACTGGACACGGAAGCGGAAAAACCGAAATGGGATGCGCCGCACAACCCGTGCGAAGGCCGCATCGCCGCCCGCTTCGGCATCAAGCAACAAGGCCGTCCCGCCGACAAATGGCTGGCCGATACGGCGCGCTGGACCTGGCGCGTGAAAAGCTTCATGCACCTGGAAACGGAACTGATGGGCGCGCTGCGCGAACGCTCGGAACTCGATGCGATCAATGTCTTCGCCACCAACTTGAAGGCGCTGCTGCTGGCCGCGCCGGCCGGCCAGCGCGCCACCATGGGCCTGGACCCGGGCTTGCGCACGGGCGTCAAGGTGGCGGTCGTCGATGCCACCGGTAAAGTGGTCGACACGGCCGTGATTTACCCGCACCAGCCGAAGAACGACTGGGACGGTTCGCTGCACACGCTGGGCCGCCTGGCCGCCAAGCACAATGTGTCGCTCATTTCCATCGGCAACGGCACCGCGTCGCGCGAGACCGACAAGCTGGCGCAGGACCTGATCAAGCAGCACCCGGAAGCGAAGATGACGAAGATCGTCGTCTCGGAAGCGGGCGCGTCGGTGTATTCGGCGTCCGAATTCGCTTCGAAGGAATTGCCGGACATGGATGTGTCCCTGCGCGGCGCCGTCTCCATCGCCCGCCGCCTGCAAGACCCGCTGGCCGAACTGGTGAAAATCGACCCGAAATCGATCGGCGTGGGCCAGTACCAGCATGACGTGAGTCAAAGCCAGCTGGCCCGTTCGCTCGATGCCGTAGTGGAAGATTGCGTGAACGCCGTGGGCGTGGATGTGAACACGGCCTCGGCGCCCCTGCTGGCGCGCGTCTCCGGCCTGTCGGCCAGCGTGGCGCAAAGCATCGTCACCTACCGCGACATGAAGGGCGCGTTCACCTCGCGCGCGGCCTTGAAAGCCGTGCCGCGCCTGGGCGACAAGACCTATGAACAGGCCGCCGGCTTCCTGCGCGTGATGGGCGGCGAGAACCCGCTGGACGCCTCGGCCGTCCACCCGGAATCGTACCCGCTGGTGGAAAAGATCCTGGCCGATATCAAGAAGGACATCAAGGCCGTCATCGGCGAAACGGCGCTGCTGAAAACCCTCAGCCCGGCAAAGTACGCGGATGAAACCTTCGGCGTGCCGACCATTTCCGACATTTTAAAAGAGCTGGAAAAGCCGGGCCGCGACCCGCGTCCGGAATTTACCACCGCCACCTTCAAGGAAGGCGTGGAAGAAATCCGCGACTTGCGTCCGGACATGATCCTCGAAGGCGTGGTCACCAACGTGGCCGCCTTTGGCGCCTTCGTCGACATCGGCGTGCACCAGGATGGCCTGGTGCATATCTCGGCCCTGTCGAACACGTTTGTGAAAGACCCGCACACGGTGGTCAAGGCTGGACAGGTCGTGCGCGTCAAGGTGCTGGAAGTGGACGAGAAGCGCAAGCGCATCGCGCTGACCATGCGCCTGACGGATAGCGCGCCGCAAGCGGGCAGCAAGCCCGAGCAAAAGGGCGACCGCAACGACCGCCGCAGCATGGCGCAGCACCAGTCGCAGTCGCGCAACGCGCCCGAGCCGGCCGGCAGCATGGCCGCCGCGTTCGCCAAGCTGCGCGGTTAAGTCCATGGCCGCCGGGCATGACCTCGTCATCCTGGCGGTGGATGCCGCCAGCCTGGAGGCGCAGCTGCTGCTCGATGAATTATCGACAGCATTGCTGCGCATCAATGGCGACAGCGGCCGCTCTTCCTTCGATGCCGAAGCGGCCACGCCGCGCGGCGGCTTTTATCTGGCCCGCGATGCGGCCGGAAAACTGCTGGGCTGTGCCGCCCTGCGGCCGCTGGGCGAGGCGGATAGCGCCACGGCAGAACTCAAGCGCATGTATGCGCGCCCTGGCCAGGGTGGCTTGGGCGTGGGCGCGGCCCTGCTGGCCCATGTGGAAGCACAGGCACGCCGGCATGGCTACCAGGCCCTGCACCTGTCCACCCGCGTGGCGAATGCCCGCGCGGTGGCGTTTTATGCCAAACACGGCTATGCACCCGTCATTGCCTGGGGCAAATACGTGGGCGCGGCGCAATCGGTGTGCCTGGGCAAGACCTTATAAGCCCCAGCGTGGCTGACTTGCCCGATTTATGACTTGAGCGCATACCCGTGCCGGCGTTTTCTTATAAAATGACGGCATCTATTTATTTACCCATCAGAGGCAGCTATGAGCGACGTACAAACCTGGATCAAAGAAACCGTGACGAACACGCCAGTCGTGCTGTTCATGAAGGGCACGGCCCAGTTCCCGCAGTGCGGCTTTTCCGGCCGCGCCATCCAGATCCTGAAAGCGTGCGGCGTGGAAAACATCGCTACCGTCAACGTGCTGGATGACCCGGAAGTGCGCCAGGGCATCAAGGATTACTCGAACTGGCCTACCATTCCGCAACTGTATGTCAAAGGCGAGTTCATCGGTGGTTCCGATATCATGAATGAAATGTTTGAATCGGGTGAACTGAAGTCCCTGCTGGATGCCTGATAGTCAACAGCAGCGGCCGCGCCGTATCGTCGTGGCCATCACGGGCGCCACGGGCGCCGTGTATGGCTTGCGGCTGCTGCAATTGCTCGGCGCCATCCCCGGCGTCGAGACGCATCTGGTCTTGTCCGATGCAGCCGTATTGACCCTGCACCAGGAAACAGGCGTGGGGCGCAAGGAAATCGAAGCGCAGGCGCACGTGGTGCACAAGCTGCGCGACATCGGCGCGAGCATCGCCAGCGGCTCGTTTCAATCGGATGGCATGGTCGTCGCGCCGTGCTCGATGAAGACGCTGGCGGCCGTGGCGCATGGCTTGTCGGATAATTTGATCACGCGGGCCGCCGATGTGGTGCTCAAGGAGCGCCGCCGCCTGATTTTGATGGTGCGCGAAACGCCGTTCAACCTGGCGCACCTGCGCAATATGACGGCCGTGACGGAAATGGGCGGCATCATCTTTCCCCCCTTGCCCAGCTTTTATCACCATCCCCAAAGCATCGCGGAAATGGTCGACCATACGGTGGCGCGCGTCATCGACCTGCTCGGCATCGAGCACGGCCTGGCGCCGCGGTGGAATGGTTTGAAGTCCGCTGGCGACACCCCTATCCTCTAGTTGGCGTCACGAATTAACTGGCATCACGATGCCTGACAAAAGCGTAGCGAGCGGAAGGAAGAGCTAGTCGAGAAGCGCAACCGTACTCTAGTACGGTGAGCATCGCAGGCTAGCTATGCCGACGCGCAGTAGCTTTGGTCATGCATCCCTCACCGCTTGTCGAACTGGTGAGCACTTGCCTGCTTCAAATCCCTGGCTTCTTCAACCATCCTGCGGTGGGCGATCCGTTTGCGCATCACTTCCGCATGTTGCGCGGCAGTCATGGGGGGCACGGTCATCAAGTCCTTCAGCTGCGCGGTATTGCTGTAGTTACTTTTCATAAGACGGCTCAAATGCTCGGCTCCGTAGTGGATGAACTGGCTGCTTCTGATGTGATTATGCGCTGGTATTGGCCGCTGCGCCGCCGCAGGCAGGATTATTGTCAAATAATTCCGCTGCAGCGCAACATGCGAGGTCTTATTGTGCGGCAGAATCATGTCTCCAGTATGACGCTGCGCAAATAAAATGACAGGGGGAGCGCCGCCAGCGAAAGGCGGACGGCGCCGGCCGGGGATGGCCTGAATGCTTACTTTTGGTAGTTGACTCGTACCAGCATGCGAATAAATTCTCGCGCGATTTGACGATGATGTTCATCCAATCTTTGCAAATCGGCAATTAATTTCACATCGGCGGACTCAAAACGCGACAAGGCGCTGCCCGCTTCGCCATTCGGCGTGGCGCTTTCCGGTCCGCCAAAACGCAACCATTCCGCAGGAACGCCCAACCATTGGGCAATCATGCGCAATTTCTCTTGCGTCGGAATTGCTTCACCTACTAACCATTTCCTAGCTGCATGCACGGTAATCGGGCGCCCGTCGAAACGGATATTGAATTCCCGGGCCAGTCTGGTCGGGCTGTCTGGAGAATAATGGGCGTTTTTGAGAGCCAACTGAAGTCGCTGGCTGAAGCTTTCGCGTTCGTTAGAAGAATTCATAGGTGTACTATTTCATGTTGTAACATGAAAGTCAGTTTCTTGAATGACCATACAGATTGTTACATTTGAAAAGAGTATCAATTAACAATTAACACTCCGGCCGGGCTTTTCAGGTGAAAATGTAGGCCGAATTTTCTCTTGTGATTCTGCGTGGCTTCGGGTCAAATTCGCGGCTGGCCTTGATTTTCGCACTGCAGCACGATTCAAAGCCTCGGTTTGGCATTACAACGTACGGTATCGGATAATGCCCTCGTCTGCCGATACGCGCAATGCCCATGTCATACAATTTCTTGTAGACAAAGTTTTCAGAAGGGCCATTTTGTTTTCAATATAGAAACAACCTGAACGACGTGCTCATAGTAGAACGTTGTTTTTTGATCGTGCTTATTGGAAAGAATCTGTGCCCAAAAATTTTACTGCCATCGTAACGAAAAGAATGTCGCCGTTATGCCAGGAAAGCTCTTTTTGGTGTCATCTTGGCCACCAACTCTCGATCTTAAGCGCGTTTGCGCCGGAAGAATCAATTTATTTTCAGTAATTGTTGCCTTATTCGCCAAATTCCCCTGTCCACGCCCGCTTTTTTCTTTGTTGCAGCACGGGCAGGGCACGCTACAATAGTATTGACGTTGACGTAAACGGCACTTTGCCACCCATTGCCTCGCAGCACCCCATCTTTCTACCGACCACCCATGCAACCGACACCGCCCCCAGCAATGACGACCTATACCATTACCGAACTGGCGCGGGAATTCGACATCACGGCGCGCGCCATCCGTTTCTATGAAGACCAGGGCTTGCTCAGCCCGAAACGCGAAGGCGCCGGTGGACGCAGCCGCGTCTACACGCCGCGCGACCGCACCCGCCTGAAACTGACCTTGCGCGGCAAGCGCCTGGGCCTGGCGTTATCGGAGATCAAGAGCCTGGTCGACATGTACGAGTCGCCGAAGGATACGCGCGCGCAGATGGACCGCTTCCTGGGCGTGCTGGCACAGCACCGGCAGACCCTGGAGCAACAGCGCATCGACATCGAAATGGCGCTGGCGGAAATCAGTTCGCACGAGGACGCTTGCGCGCGCATGCTGGCGGACTTGAACGATGGCAAGGTGGCCGCGCTGTAGCGCGCAGGCCGGCCCGTGCCGCTTGACGCGTTTCACTTTACGTTTACGTAAACGTCACAACTGAGTATCATAGCTTTACTGACCCGGCATCCATGACCGCCACACTTATAACGACGAGGACGACATGCTCCATCTCCCAGGCTTGACCTTTGACCACGGCGACGACATCGCCTCGCTGCGCGAAGCGATCCAACAATTTGCCGCCGCCGAAATCGCGCCGCGCGCGGCCGAAATCGACCGCACCGACCAGTTCCCGATGGACTTGTGGCGCAAGATGGGCGACATGGGCTTGCTCGGCATCACCGTCAGCGAAGAATACGGCGGCGCCGGCATGGGTTACCTGGCGCACATCATCGCCATGGAAGAGATCTCGCGCGCCTCGGCCTCCGTCGGCCTGTCGTATGGCGCCCACTCGAACCTGTGCGTGAACCAGATCAAGCGCAACGGCACGGCCGAGCAAAAGGCGAAATACCTGCCGAAACTGATCACGGGCGAACACATCGGCGCGCTGGCCATGTCGGAACCGAACGCGGGTTCGGACGTCGTCAGCATGAAGCTGCGCGCCGACTTCAAGGGCGACCGCTGGGTCTTGAACGGCACCAAGATGTGGATCACCAACGGCCCCGACGCGGACGTGCTGGTGGTGTACGCGAAAAACGACTTGGAAGCGGGTCCGCGCGGCATGACGGCTTTCCTGATCGAAAAGAATTTCAAGGGCTTCTCCATCGCGCAAAAGCTCGACAAGCTGGGCATGCGCGGCTCGCATACGGGCGAACTGGTGTTCCAGGATTGCGAAGTGCCGGCCGAAAACGTGCTGGGCGGCCTGGGCAAGGGCGTCAACGTGCTGATGTCGGGCCTCGATTTCGAGCGCACCGTGCTGTCCGGCGGACCGCTGGGCATCATGCAGGCCTGTATGGACCTGGTCGTGCCCTACGTGCATGACCGCAAGCAATTCGGCCAGCCCATCGGCGAATTCCAGTTGATGCAGGGCAAACTGGCCGATATGTATTCGACCATGATGGCGTGCAAGGCGTATGTGTATGCCGTGGGCCAGGCCTGCGACCGCGCCACCACGCCGGAAGCCGTGCGCCAGTTGCGCAAGGATGCGGCCGGCGCCATTCTGTATAGTGCGGAAAAGGCCACCTGGATGGCGGGCGAAGCGATCCAGGCCCTGGGCGGGAACGGCTACATCAACGAGTATCCGGCCGGCCGCCTGTGGCGCGATGCCAAGCTGTATGAAATCGGCGCCGGGACCAGCGAAATCCGCCGCATGCTGATAGGCCGCGAACTGTTTGCGGAAACCAAGTAAGCACGGGCGCGCGGCGATCGACTGGGTGAAGAGCTATTCATGCGAGCACAGCTATGACGCACATTGCCTTCCCCAAATTGCTCTCTTCCCAGATTGCATTCGATATCGCGCGCACTATCCGCGACGGCTTTGACAAGCATTACCGTTTGTTCCGCGAAACCAGCCAGCACGCCAAGCAGTATTTCGAGCAAGGCGCCTGGACCGCGGCGCAGACGGCGGCCCGCGAGCGCATCGACTTTTATGACAAGCGCGTGCAGGAATGCGTGCAGATGCTCGAAGATGAGTACGAAGAGTCGGAATTGAGCGACGAAGTGTGGCGCGAACTCAAGCTGCACTACATCGGCATGCTGACGGAACACAAGCAGCCGGAACTGGCGGAAACCTTCTTCAATTCCGTCTGCTGCAACATCCTGCACCGCACGTATTTCAATAACGACTATATTTTCGTGCGGCCCGTCGTGTCCACGGAATACATCGACACGCAAGACCCGGCCCCCACCTACCGCGTGTATTACCCGGGCCAGGATGGCTTGCGCTGTACCCTGCAACGCATGGTGACGGACTTCCAGCTGGGCTGCGCATTTGCCAACCTGGAACGTGACGTGGCCCAGGTGGAAGCGCGGCTGCAGCAATTGTTCGGCGGCGACCGGCTGGAACCGAACCACCAGATCCAGGTCTTGACCAGTTTGTTCTACCGCAACAAGGGCGCCTACCTGGTCGGCAAGGGCATCAACGGCAACCGCGAATACCCGTTTGTCGTGCCGATCCTGCACAACCGCCACGGCAAGCTGGTGCTCGACACGGTGCTGTTCGAGCACCAGCAGATCGCCGTGCTGTTTTCGTTTACGCGCGCGTATTTCCTGGTCGATATGGAAGTGCCGTCGGCCTATGTACAATTTCTCCGAAGTTTGCTCCCGCGCAAGCCGCGCAGCGAAATTTATACGATACTGGGCCTGCAAAAACAGGGCAAGACGCTGTTTTACCGCGACTACCTGCAGCATTTGAAGCACTCGTCGGACCACTTTGAAAGCGCGCCCGGCATCCGCGGCCTGGTGATGCTGGTGTTTGCCCTGCCGTCGTTTCCGTATGTCTTCAAGGTCATCAAGGATTTCTTCCCGCCGCCCAAGGAAACCACGCGCGCGCAAGTCCAGCAAAAGTATTTGCTGGTGAAACACCACGACCGGGTAGGCCGCATGGCCGACACGCTCGAGTATTCCAACGTGGCCTTTCCCCGCGCCCGTTTTGCCGAGGAACTGCTGGCGGAACTCAAGCAGTTCGCCCCCTCGCTGATCGAGGAAGACCACGAGCAGATCATCATCCGCCACCTGTACATTGAGCGGCGCATGGTGCCGCTGAACATGTGGCTGAGCAATGCCGAGAAGGAAGGCCGCGCTGACCTGGTCGAACACGCCATCGTCGAGTACGGCAATGCCATCAAGGAGCTGGTGGCGGCAAATATCTTTCCGGGCGACATGCTGTATAAAAACTTTGGCGTCACGCGTCATCAGCGTGTCGTTTTTTACGATTACGATGAAATCGAGTACATCACCGATTGCCAGTTCCGCGTCATTCCCCAGGCGCGCACGGAGGAGGAAGAAATGTCGGCCGAACCGTGGTATCCCATCGGCAAACACGATGTGTTTCCCGAACAATTCGGCACCTTCCTGCTGGGCAATCCCCGCATCCGCACCTATTTCATGCAGCACCATGCCGACCTGCTGACGGCGCAATATTGGCAGGCGCGCAAACAGCGCATCGAAGACGGCCACATCGAGGACGTCTTCCCTTATCCGCAGCACCTGCGTTTTTGTATGCAGTCACCATCCCCACCTTTAACCGGAGATCCAACATGAATGATCCAGTCGTAATCGTCGGTGCCGCGCGCACCCCCATGGGCGCCTTCCAGGGCGACTTTGCCAACGTTACCGCCAGCGACCTGGGTGCCGTGGCCATCCGCGCCGCCGTCGAGCGGGCCGGCGTGGCGCCGGATGCCGTTGAACACGTGTTTTTCGGCAATTGCCTGATGGCTGGCCAGGGCCAGGCGCCCGCGCGCCAGGCCCTGCGCAAGGCTGGCTTGCCCGATTCCACGGGCGCCGTGACCCTGTCGAAAATGTGCGGCTCGGCCATGCAGACGACCATGTTCGCGCACGACACCTTGCTCGCCGGCAGCGCCGACGTGGTGGTGGCGGGCGGCATGGAATCGATGACCAACGCCCCTTACCTGGTGCCGAAGGCGCGCGGCGGCTACCGCATCGGGCACGGCATGATCTATGACCACATGATGATGGATGGCCTGGAAGACGCCTACAGCCGCGATGAAAAGGGCAATGCCCGCTCGATGGGCACGTTTGCCGAAGAGTGCGCCAGCCAATATAGCTTCACGCGCGAAGCGCAGGATGCCTTCGCCATCGAATCCGTGAAGCGCGCGCAAGCGGCCACCAAGGATGGCAGTTTCGAATGGGAAATCGTGCCCGTGACCGTGTCCGGCCGCGGCGGCGACACCATCGTCAGCATCGATGAAGGCCCGCAAAAGGCCCGCCTGGAAAAAATCCCGACCTTGAAGGCCGCATTCAAGAAGGATGGCACCATCACGGCCGCCTCGTCTTCGTCGATCAACGATGGCGCGGCCGCCCTGGTGCTGATGCGCGAATCGACGGCGAAAAAACTCGGCTGCACCGTCATCGCCAAAATCCACGGCCACGCCACGCACGCGCAGGCGCCGAACGAGTTCACCACGGCCCCCATCGGCGCCGTGAAAAAACTGTACGCTAAGACGGGCTGGAGCAGCAGCAATGTGGACTTGTTCGAGATCAATGAAGCCTTCGCGGCCGTGCCGATGGCCGCCATGCACGATCTGGACATTCCGCACAGCAAGATCAACATCCACGGCGGCGCGTGCGCGCTGGGCCACCCGATCGGCGCCTCGGGCGCGCGCATCATCGTCACCCTGCTGGGCGCCCTGAAGAAAACTGGCGGCAAGCGCGGCGTGGCAGCCCTGTGCATCGGCGGCGGCGAAGCGACGGCGATGGCGATCGAACTGGTATAAGCTCTTCCTGAGCACGGGCGCGCACCGCAGTTCACGGTGCGCGCCCTTTCATTTATTTTCAGGGAGAAAACATATGCCTACCGCATTGATCATCGGCGCCTCGCGCGGCATCGGCCACGAAATCGTCCGTCAATACCGCCACGCAGGCTGGAGAGTGATCGCCACGGCGCGCACGCCTGACGCTTGCGCAGCCCTCAAGCAACTGGGCGCGGAAGCGCACCAGCTCGACGTGACGGATGTGGCAGGCTGTGCCGGCCTGGCCTGGAAGCTCGACGATGAAAAGCTCGACGTGGCCATCCTCAACGCGGGCGTGTATGGCCCCCGTCACGACGGTTCCCCCACGCAAGAAGATTTCGATGCCGTCATGCACACGAACGTGCTGGCGGCCATGCGGCTGCTGCCGATCCTGGCGCCGCTGGTCGCCAATGTCAAAGGCAAACTGGCCGTGCTGTCCTCGCACATGGGTTCCTTGAGCGAACGGGGCAACCCCAGCGGTTCGCTGTACCGCGCCAGCAAGGCGGCCCTGAATTCCGTGCTGATCGATACGGCCCTCGTGCATGGCCCGCAAGGCGTCAGCTGCGTGGCTTTCCACCCTGGCTGGGTGCGCACGGACATGGGCGGCGCCGGCGCCGATATTTCCCCGGAAGAAAGTGCTGCCGGCATCCGCGCCACCCTGGCCAGCCTGCCGGCCACGGACAAGGCCGTGTTCCGCAACTACGATGGCAAACCCATCGGCTGGTAATTCCACCACACACCATATAAAAACAAACGAGACGACGTCCCATGATACTCAACGAAGAACAGACCATGATCCAGGAAGCGCTGCGCAGTTTTTCGCGCGAGCGCCTGGCGCCCAACGCGGCCCGCTGGGACAAGGAACATCATTTCCCGAAAGAAGAATTGCAGGAACTGGCCGCGCTGGGCGCCTTTGGCGTGGCCGTGCCGGAAGCGCTCGGCGGCGCCGGCCTCGACTATGTGTCGCTGGCCCTGGTGCTGGAAGAAATCGCTGCCGGCGATGGCGGCACGTCGACCATCATTTCCGTCAACAATTGCCCCGTGTGCAGCATCGCCATGATGTACGCGAATGATGCACAGAAGGAGCAATGGCTGCGTCCGCTGGCGCAAGGCGCCATGCTGGGCGCATTTTGCCTGACGGAACCGCACACGGGCAGCGACGCCTCGGCCCTGCGCACGACGGCCACGCTCGACGGCAATGACTATGTCATCAACGGCACCAAGCAATTCATTACCAGTGGAAAATATGCGGACGTGGCCATCGTCATGGCCGTCACCGACAAGGCGGCCGGCAAGCGCGGCATCAGCGCCTTCTGGGTGCCGACGAACATGCCAGGCTACATCGTGGCGGGACTGGAACAGAAGATGGGCCAGCATTCGTCGGACACGGCGCAAATCCTGTTCGACAACTGCCGCATCCCGGCGGAAAATCTGATCGGCGAAGAAGGGCAAGGTTACAAGATCGCCCTGTCCGGCCTGGAAGGCGGACGCATCGGCATCGCCTCGCAAGCCGTGGGCATGGCGCGCGCCGCGTATGAAGCGGCCCTGAGCTATGCGCGCGACCGTGAAAGCTTCGGCAAACCCATCTATGAACACCAGGCCGTGCAATTCCGCCTGGCCGACATGGCGACGCAGATCGAAGCGGCGCGCCAGCTGATACGCCATGCGGCAGCCATGAAGGATGCGGGCTTGCCGTGCCTGAAGGAAGCGGCCATGGCCAAGCTGTTTGCCTCGGAAATGGCGGAAAAAGTGTGCTCGGACGCCATCCAGGTGCACGGCGGCTACGGTTACGTGTCCGACTTCCCCGTCGAGCGCATCTACCGCGACGTGCGCGTGTGCCAGATTTATGAGGGGACCAGCGATATCCAGAAGATTTTGATTGCGCGGGCTTTGTAAAGCTGAGGACGATTAACCCCAGGCAAAGGCTGGGGTCAGACCCCCACATGCGTTGGCGCGGAGCTTTACGTTAGCGGTGTCGAGGGTCTGACCCCATACGCCAACGATGGACGAAAAAAAGCCCGCTAAAACGCGGGCTTGTTCCAATGTATTACCAATGCTTTAATCGTGTCATGGACGCCAGTGCTATCTGCAAAGTGCCTCCTGATTTTCGGACTCCCATGCTATCTGCATGGTGACTCCAAGTGTAAATCGACCAACGTATCCGGAATTACAAAATCCATTTCTTCGCACTGTCACGCCATCGACATTACACCTGTCGGTCGCCGCGCTGAAACTGGATGGTGAGATAATTTGTTGCCAAATCTCAATCACTGAACGGAGTATAGCACAGCTTTTTGTGCGGCGCAACAACCTTTTTAAATCAAGTCCTTAGCGCCAACGGCTTGTCTTCTTCCCCGCCGCGGGCCACTCTTTCGTATTCGGAAATCACTTGCGCGCCCAGCAACAGCAAGGTGGCGCCGATTTCCAGGCTGAACATGACGACGATGGCCGTCGTCATGGAGCCATACACGACGTTGACCTGCGACAAGGTGGAGAAATACCAGACCAGCACATGGCGCGCGATTTCCCACAGCAGGGCCGCCGTCACGCCGCCGATCAGCGCATGCGTGATCGACAGGCGCCCCACCGGCATGACCAGGTAGATCGAGCTGAGCACCAGGATTTCGCCCGCCAGCCCCAGCAAATACAGCAGCACGCCGGATACCCCTTCCAGGCCCCAGTCGTGGCGTAAAAAGCGCACGCTTTCCTCGCCCATCACTTGCAAACTGCCCGCCACCAGGGTGATCAGCAAGATGCCCACGCCCAGGCACAGGATGTAGCAATACGGCAGCACGGCGGAGATGAGGAAATGGCGGCGGCGGATGGCCACGCGGTGAATGAAAATCACGCTCATGGCGTTTTCCAGCACGGTAAACGCCAGCGAGCTGAAAAACAGCATGGTCAGCAGCAATAGCCAGCCGATCACGCCCCGGTTGTTGAGAAAATGCGCGACTTCCGCCACGATGGCCTTCGATTGCCCCGGCACCAGCCATTCCAGGTAATGGCCGATTGTTTGCAGCAATTCGTCCTGCGCGATCACGTGCGACAGGGCCACCACCACCAGCATCAGCAGGGGCACGATGGACAGCAGCGAGTAATACGCGACGGCGCCCGCCAGCAGCAAGCCCTGGTTGGCGCGAAAGCCCTTCAGCACCTGCAGCACGAAGGCCAGCGGGTGGCTGAGGATATACGCGCTGGCGCGGCGGTTGATCATAGTAAAACCGTTCAAGGATGCCTGCATGGCCCGATGCCTTGCCGTACATGCCCCTAGCATACTGATAATCCCCGTCCTGTGCCGTGCGCGAACGAACAGACTAGCTGACGGCCGCTTCCAGCAAGGTCAAGGTTTGCCGGTCCGCATCCAGGGTTGCCAATATGCCCATCGGTATCGTGAACTGGTGGCGGATGTGGCCGAACGAATAGCCGCTGACGGCCGCTACCTTCAATGGCTGCAGATGCTGGTCCAGGGTGGCATCCAGGGTCAGCGCCGTGTCGCCCTCGGCCGCCTCGCAATGCTCGAAAATACCCAGCATCAAGCCCGCAGCCTTGTTGAAGCCCACGGACAGGTCGAGCTGGCACAGCATCCTGTCGATGCGGTAGGGCACTTCATTGATTTCTTCGAGGAACAAAATATGCTCGCGGAAATCGGCCGCATATGGCGTGCCGGCCAGCGCGCTGACCATGCACAGGTTGCCCCCCGTCAAGCGTCCCGTCGCCTGGCCGCCGTGCACGGTGCGGATGGCGAAGTTGGCGTGCGTCTGCGCGCGGCGGTGATTGTCCAGCGCCATCGGGATGGTGTAACTGTCTTGCGGCGTCATCAGCACGTTTTGCAACTGCGTCACCGTGTAGTCGGAAAACGTCGATGAAGCCACGGGGCCGTGGAACGTCACCAGGCCCGTCTGGCGACCGATGGCCAGGTGCAGGGCCGTGATGTCGGAATAGCCGATCAGCACTTTCGGGTTGCGCCGGATCAAGGCATAGTCGAGCAGCGCCAGCAGCGAAATGCAGCCGGAGCCGCCGCGGATGGCCCACACGGCCTTGACTTCCGGGTCGTGAAACGCCGCGTGAAGGTCGTCGAGGCGCTGCTGCACCGTGCCCGCATAGTTGCCGTGCACGGCGCGAATATTGGTGCCCAGGCTGGCGCGCAAGCCCAGCGATTCGATATTGCGCACGGCCTTGGCGATGGACTCCTCATCCGTAAAGCCGCCCGGCGCGATGATGGCGACCAGGTCGCCGTCGCGCAGGCGCGCCGGCTTGATCAGTGCGTGTGGCTGTTGCATGCGTTTGCCCTTCCTTTGCGCGGCCGCCGCCCATGCCGGTGTGCCTGCCGCCCCCAGGGTGGCGGCCAGCAAGCCGCCGAAGCGGCGCCGGCTGAGATTGGTCTGACTAGACATGCGGCCCTTTCCTGGAATAAAAAACGGCGACGCCAGGCGCCGCCGCACGAGATTAGCATGCCAGCGGAATCACCGCCGGCATGGCCGCCTTACATGAACTTGTACTTCAGCTGGAACGACAGCGAACGGCCACGCGGATCGGCCACGCGCGGGTCCCAGCCGGCGCCCACCACTTCATCCACGTTGTGCGCGGTGAAAGGCGGATCGCGGTCGAACAGGTTCTGGATACCCACGGTAATCGTCGTATTTTTGAAGCCCGTGTACGTGCCCGACAAGTTATACGTCGTGTAGCTGGACACGTCCGGCTTGAAGCCTGGCGGCGGCGTACCCTTGCCGCCATTCGGCACTTGGTCCTTGTAGCCCGACGAAAAACTCTGGATCAGCAAGCCGCTCCAGTCGCCGCGCGACACGCCGAAGCTGGCATTGTGTTTCCAGCGCAGGTACAGGTCGCGCGTATAAAACTTGCCGACCAGTTCCTGGTATTCCTGGCCTTGATATTCCGCAAACTTGAAGCTGTCCATATACGTGCCGTCCAGGGTCGCCGTCCATTTCGCGTCCCGGATCTTGCCTTCGCCGCGCAAGCCCACGTCCAGGCCGCGCACGCGGCTGCCGGCCGCATTGATCCAGCCCGCCTGCACGTACTCGATGGTGCCGTCCGGATTGCGGTGGATGTACTGGTTCAGCGCCTGGTAATTGGTCAGCACGATTTGCGGCGTGCGGTTCAGGATGCGATCCTTGGTATTGATGGCCCAGTAGTCGAACGAGGCCGAATATCCCTTGAATGGCTCGATGACAAAACCGACGCTGCCCTGCTTCGACGTTTCCGGCTTCAGGTTCGTATTGCCGCCCGTCTTGTAGTCGAGGCGGTCGATGGCGCAGTATTCGGGCACGCCCGGATGCTTGGCGCAGCCTTCCTGGTCGACCACGCCGTTCGGCAATTCCTGGCTCAGCGAACCGGAGTACAGTTGCTGGAAGCTTGGCGCGAGGAAACCCTTGCTGGCCGAACCACGGAACAGCAGGAAGTCCGTCGGCTGGTAACGGAAGGCCACTTTCGGATTCGTCGTCGCGCCCACCAGACTGTAATCGTCGCGGCGGATGGCCAGCTGCATTTCCAGGTCCTTCGTGACCGGCACCAGCAATTCCGCATATACGGCCTTGACGGTACGGCTGGCATCTTTCAATGCGGCATTGCCCGGCGCCAGCAGGATCTGGATGGCGTCGACGTCCTGTCCGAAGCTGTAACCTTCGCGGCGCAAATCAAAGCCGGCCGCCATCGCCAGCGCACCGGCCGGCAGCTGGAACAGCTCGCCCGAAACGGAACCGTCGATCTGCGTCAGGGTCGTCTTGCCGTGCTGGAAGTCGCCACGGAACTTGGTCGATTCGATCAATTGCTTGGCCGCTTCCGTCTGGCTCTGGCCGGCACCCACCCACGGATTGATGATGCCGCTGGCCAATGCCGCGTACAGCTTGTCCGTATAGGAATAGCCATCCGTCAGTTTGGTCTTGGTACTGCTTTCGGCGCGTGAAATGCCTGCCTTGTAATCCCACTTGCCGAAGTTGCCTTCAAAGCCCACCAGCACGCGGGCATTGTCGGTGGTGTTTTCCTGCGTGCGGTTGCCCACGTCATTCGCGCGCCATTTGTAGGAAATCGGCTTGGTCTTGTCGAACGAGGGGATGTAGGCCGACAGGTCCTGGTAATACGCGCCGCCGACCGGATACAGATTCTTGTTGGCGACGGTCGCCTGCACCTGCATCGGCGTCAAGATGGCCGTGGCCTTGGTGCGCGAACCGAGCACTTCGACGAACATGCGGTGGTCGGGCGCCAGCTGGAAGGTGCCGCGCGACAGCAGATTGGCCCGTTCGACAGGGAATTGCAGCACATAGTCGGCGCCATAGTCGTAGGCACAGGAATATTTGGTGCGCAGCGGCGAGGTCACGTCTTTCCACAGTTCCGTCTGGTACTGCGACATGCCGGCGATGCTGTCGCACTTGCCCTGGAAGCTCAGGGGATTGGCTTGCAGGTATTTATTCGCATCGCCGGGCAGCTGGAACGAGGTGCCCAGCGCCGTGCCGGCCCCGGCCATCTGGTTGGCAAACGGCGTGCCCGTGGTATCGGGCGACAGGCCGCGGCCCGGCTGGAAGCCGTTGACGAAGGAGCGGTCGCTGCCATTCAGGCGCTGCGCCTTGTCGACGGTCAGGCTGGCCATGATGTTATAGCGATCGCTTTCCAGCGAGCCCGTGCCGGCCAGGAGCGAGGCGCGGCGCGTGGCGCCGCCGCCTGCCTGCGTGTCATTGGTGGAAACGGACGCTTCCACGCCGCTGTAATTGGTTTTCAGAATGAAATTGATCACGCCGCCGATGGCGTCCGTGCCGTAGATGGCCGAAGCGCCATCCTTGAGAATTTCCACGCGCGAAATCGCACCCAGCGGAATCGAGTTCAGGTCGACCGACTTGCCGCTGGCGCCGTGCGTGGCGATGCGGCGGCCGTTCAACAGCACCAGGGTGCTCGACGGTCCCAGGCCGCGCAGCGAGGCGAACGAGGCGCCGCCGCTGACCCGGTCGGCATCGGCGCCAAACACGTTATTGCCCGAAGTCATGTTATCTGCGCCCGTGCCATTCGCCGACAGGGTACGCACCAGTTGCTCGGTCGTCGTGATGCCCTGCTTTTCGATCTGGTCAAACGAGATGACTTGCACCGGCAGCGCGCCTTCCTTGGCGACGCGCTTGATGCTGCTGCCCGTGACTTCGACCCGTTGCATTGCTGGCGCCGCTTCCTGTGCCATCACCGGCCCCACCACCCCCATCAATGCCACCAATTGCGCTAGCTTCTTCAATTTCACGGGTCTCTCCTTTATTTGGGCAATCGAAACTTGAGTTATCAAGTCAGGCTGTTAGATATGTCGCAACGTCTGTCTCGCAGTACATTTTTTTATGACATTTGCGCATGACTTTATTTGTTTTCATTTTCAGAGTAGCGCGATGCATCCGGGCCCAGCCAATGAAAAATGCTTTCCTAACCATAACTTTTTGGAATGAATGCCCTTTTCAGCGACATGGTCACTTGCCTGCGGGGCTAGCCCTGGTTTTATCCACGTCCAGATAGCGCCAGGACGTGAATTCCACGGGGTGGCGCCTGTAGTTTTTTAGCCACGGTTGTTGCAGGTCGGCAGAGATGGGATGCGTCAGCAGCACCCACGGCGTGTAAGCGTGGATCAGCTGAAACAGGTCGAAGTACAGACTGCGTCGGCGCGGCGTATCGGATAGCAGGCGCGCCTCCTCATAGCGTTTATTGTAATCGGGCAAGTTGAAGCGGGCATAGTTGGCGCGGCCAACGTTGCCGCCATACAACAATTGCATAAAGTTATCGCCATCGGGGAAGTCGGCGATCCAGTTGGTCTCGAACATCTGCACCTTGCCCAGGCGCGACGCCTTGATGATTTCCGTCTTCTTGTCGCTCTTGAACTCCACGCGCAGGCCGATGGCGTTCAGGTTGCGGCGCCACAATTCATCGCGCAAGCGGCCCACCGTGCTCGGTTCCGTGTGCATGGTCAGGATCAGGGGCGTGCCATCCGGCTGCGTGCGGAAACCGTCGGCGCCCGCCTTGTAGCCGAAGCGGTCCAGCAAGGCGCGCGCCAGCACGGGATCGTAGCCGACGGGGCTGCGGTATTGCTTGTCATAGCCGAGCACATTCGGCGGCAGCGGCGACTGGGCCGGCAAGGCCAGCCCTTTTTTGAGCAAGGCGATGTCTTCGCGGCTGTTGTAGCTGAGGGCGATGGCGCGCCGCAGGGCCAGCTTGTCCTTGCTCGTGCCACCCAGCACGGGATCGTCCATATTCATCCACATGTAATACGTCTGCAGCACGGGAAAGCGCGTCAGCTGCAAGCCCTTGGCGGCCAGTGCCGGCTTCAGCGCGCCGTTTTCCAGCACCATGTCCGTCATCGATTCAGGCACTTGCTCCAGATAATCGAATTCACCTTTCAGAAACCCCAGCATGCGCGATTGATATTCCTCGACGATGCGCACCTCGATGCGCTCGACCAGCGGCAAGCGCTTGCCTTCCAGCTCGGTCGCGATGGCGCGCGCGTCGACCGGCAAGGCGGCCAGCGCCTGGGCATCCGTATGGAATACGGTGGCACGGAAGGCCGGATTGGCTTGCAGCACGATCTTGTCGCTGCGCTTCCATTCCTTCACCAGGAACGGCCCCGTGCCCACGGGGTGGTTGCCGATCTGCCCCGGCGCCGCATACGCTTCGGCCACTTCGCGCGCCACCACCCCCGTCGCCGGCATGGCCAGGTAAAACAGGAAGTTCGGATCGACGCCATTCAGGCGGATGCGCAGGGTGTATTTGTCCAGCGCCTGCAAGCCGGCGATCGGCGTGTCGTAGCTGAATTTGGCTTTCAGGGCCGCATCGCCGACCAGCTTGTCTTCCAGCAAGAAAAGCCACGGCGACTTCAGGCTGGGGTCATACAGCCGCGTCAGGCTGTAGACATAATCCTGCGCCGTCACTTCGCGCGGCTTGCCCTTGAAAGCGGGATCGGGGGTGAAGAAAATACCGGGCTGCAAGTGAAAGAGATACGTGCGTCCGCCATCTTCCACGCTCGGCAAGCCGCGCGCCGTGTTGCCCTGCAGCTGCACGGGGCGCGCCAGGTAGTCATAGCGCAGCAGCGGGTCGAAGATGTTTTCCATCAGGTTCAGGCTGGCCAGGTCGGACGCCACGGCCGGGTCCAGGCCCGTCTCGCTGGTGCTCAAAAACAAGTGCAGGGTCTTGCCGGCGCGCGCTGCCGCGGCATCGGCGGCGGCATGAACGGGCGCGGCAAAGAGCGTCAACAGGGCCAGGCCGGCGGCGCAGGCGGTTTTGCGTAAAAACATCATCAGTGATCCAGTGCAGACAAGGTAAGGAACAGCGCTAAGCGACAGGCATCCCCCACACTACGCGGGCAAGCTACGGGACGCCAATGAAAACAGGCTGCCAGCTTATAACTTTTTGGCATGCGATTGCTGCATTCTTTCATCAACTCGTATCGGGCTGCCCCTATACTTTGTTTGCAGACATTTTTCACTCCCGACACACAGAACTGATCGCATATGGCACTTAATTACATCTGGTCCGGCTTTTTCCTCGTTGGCTTCCTGGCCGCAGTGCTGCAATGGCTGTTTCTCGGCGATACCGATATCTTCAAGCGCATCATCGATGGCACGTTCGAGACGGCACGCATGGGCGTGATGGATATCGCCCTGCCGCTGGCCGGCGTGATGACCTTGTGGCTCGGCATCATGAACATCGGTGAAAAGGCGGGCATCGTCGGCTGGCTGGCCAAAGTGATCGCGCCGTTCTTTTCGCGCATCTTCCCGGAAATTCCGAAAGACCATCCGGCCACGGGCCACATGGTGATGAATTTCTCGGCCAACCTGCTGGGCCTGGACAATGCGGCCACGCCGTTCGGATTGAAGGCCATGGAAAGCCTGCAAACCTTGAACCCGAACAAGGAAGAGGCGACGAATGCGCAAATCATGTTTTTGGTGCTGCACACCTCGGGCCTGACCCTGATTCCGCTGGCCATCATGGCGCAGCGCTCCATCCTCGGTGCGGCCGACCCATCCGATATCTTTATTCCCTGCATGATCGCCACCTATGTCGCCACCATGGTCGGCATCATCACCGTGTCCATCAAGCAGCGCATCAACCTGCTCAACCGGGTCGTGCTGGGCTGGATGGGCGGCATGACGAGCGCCATCGTCGCCATGATCTGGTACTTCACGCAATACCTGACGAAACAGGAAATCGAGCTGGTCTCGAAGGTGGTCAGCAACCTGGTGTTGATCAGCGTCATCGCCATTTTCATCATCGGCGCCCTGCGCAAGAAGGTGAACGTGTATGACGCGTTTATCGAAGGCGCGAAGGGCGGCATCCAGACGTCGATCACCGTGATTCCCTACCTGGTCGGCATGCTGGTGGCCATCAGCGTGATCCGCAATGCGGGCGTGTTCAATTTCCTGATGAGCGGCATGAACTGGTTCTTCGCCAACCTGGGCATCAATACGGACTTCGTGCCCGCCTTGCCGACGGCCATGATGAAGCCGCTCAGCGGCTCCGGCTCGAAAGCCATGATGATCGACGCCATGAATACCTACGGCGTCGACTCCTTCGTCGGCCGCCTGGCCTGCGTCTTCCAGGGCTCGGCCGACACCACTTTCTATATCGTGGCCCTGTACTTCGGTTCCGTCGGCATCCGCAAGACGCGCTATGCCATCACGGCCGGCCTGATCGCCGATCTGGCTGGCGTGATCACGGCCGTCTTCGTTGCCTACGTCTTTTTCCACTAAGGAGCACCATGTTACGTCCTGTCCTGATGGCTGCGCTTTTGGCGGGTCTTGGCCTGTCGACCGCCCACGCGCAATTGCCCGAATCCGTCAGCCTGCTGCTGCGCAGCGCGAATATCCCCGAAGACGCCATGGGTGCCATCGTCTTGCGCGGCAACACCACCGTGCTGTCGCATGGCGCCGAGCGCAGCATGCAGCCGGCCTCCACCATGAAGCTGGTGACGACGGCCGTGGGCCTGGAGCAGCTCGGTCCCATCTTTCGCGGCCGCACGGAGTTGCGCACCAGCGCCGACGTCATCAATGGCGTGCTGAAGGGCGACCTGATCCTGCGCGGCGGCGCCGACACGGATTTCAATGCGGACGTGCTGGCGCACATGCTGCAGACCCTGCGCAACCAGGGCATCGTGAAAATCAAGGGCGATCTGATCCTCGACCGCCAGCTGTTCCAGCCGGCCCGGCCCGATATCGGCGCGCCGCCCTTTGATGAGTCGGCCGAGTTCCGCTACAACGTCATCCCCGATGCCTTGCTGCTGAACACCAATCTGATCGATATCAACATCAGCGCGACGGAGCGGCAATTGAGCTTCCAGATGCAGCCGCCGCTGGAGAATGTCAGCATCACGAGCGACATGAAACTGATCAAGGGCAGTTGCGCCCGGTGGGAAGACGGCTGGCGTCCGCCCGAATACCGGCGCGATGCGGGCGGCAAGCTGCAGGTCATCCTGCATGGCACCTTCCCGCAAAATTGCAGCAAGGCCACCAGCATCAACGTGCTCGACCGCAACGATTATGCGGACCGTTTGTTCCGTGCCACCTGGAAACGCCTCGGTGGCACGATCACGGGCACCGTGCGCGAAGCACCAAACACGGGCTTGCCGCCGACGGCCGAACCGGTCGGCACACGCATGCTGGCCGACCACGTGGCGCGCGCCTTGCCGGAGGTCTTGCGCGATATCAACAAGACTTCCGACAACACCCTGGCCCGCACCCTGTTCCTGAGCCTGGGCAGCTTGCAAAGCGATGGCTGGCTGGGCAGCCGCCCCGTCGCCATGGCGGCGCCGGAAGACACGGCCAGCCGGGCGCGGCAGGTCATTCAGGAGTGGTTCCAGCGGCACCATATCGATACCCAGGGCATGCTGGTCGACAACGGTTCCGGCTTGTCGCGCACGGGACGCATTGCGCCTGCGCAAATGGCCGGCGTGCTGCAAGCGATGCAGCAAAGTCCGTGGGCGCCCGAGTTCCAGTCCAGCCTGCCCATCGTGGCGTTGGACGGCACCATGCGCAAGCGCCTGTTGAACAGCCCGGCCGCCGCGCGGGCCCGCATCAAGACGGGAACGTTGAAAAATGTCGTGGCCATCGCCGGCTATGTGCCCGACGCCAACAACCAGCTGTGCGTGGTGGTCGCCATGATCAATAGCGACCTGGTGGGTAACGGCAATGGCCGCGCGGCCGTCGATGCGCTGATCGAGTGGGTTGCCAAAAGCGGCGCCACGCCGGCAGTCGCCGGGCAATAAGGTTCCAGGCCGAAGTAGCGGGCTAGTTGCGCGACGTGCGTGCTTCGCTGGCAAAAGCCAGGCGCAGCACGTACGAGGCGACGGCGCCGATCAGCAAGATGGTGACCAGCGACGCCTCCACGCCGAAGGCGCCGCCGGTCAGCACGGTATTGCCTGCCAGTTCGCCGCGCAGCAAACCACCCGTGGCCGCGTGGCCCGATACGGTCGAAGAAAATACCTGGCTGACACAGTAATTCCAGCCGACGTGCGTGCCGATGCACACCCACAGGCGGCGCGTATGCATGTACAGCGCCGCCTGCAGCACGCCATACGCGACAAGCGCGATGATCGCCAGCAGCGAAAAACCCGCATTGGGCAAATGGGCCAGGGCAAATACCAGGGATGAGATCACGATGGCGGCCTTGCTGCCCAGCGCACGCGCCGTCACGCCGAACAGGATGCCGCGAAACATCATCTCCTCGGCCATGCCGACCAGCACCAGTTCGGCCAGAGGAAGCAGCAGTACGATATGCAGGGCATTGACGCCGCTAAACTGATACACGCCCAGCGCGGCCAGCACACCGAAGGTCAGGGCGACCAGTCCGGCGCCGAACAGCAATCCGCGTCCCAGTTCCCCCGCCATGCCCGGTATCGCAAGTTCTGTCGGCCGGCGCTTTTCGATGTGGCGCACATAAAAATGGTAACCGCACCACACCAGCAACGCCGCCAGCAACTGCGGCCACAGGATGCGGTAAGGCTTTTCCACCAGCAGGGAAGCGAGGCCCATCACCAGCGGTACGGCGGCAAAGGTGAGAACCATCCCCAGCACGATCTGCACCAAGGGATAGGCCATCAGGCGCGCCAGGGGGGATTTCTTCGTTGCCATGCTTAGAGTGCTGTCCATCATCGCTTTCCTCGTGGTTTATCGGGGGGGGGGCTGCCAGGGTCTTGCTGACATTTGCTGGCATCGCGGATTGGCTTCCGTGTCTTTGTTGCATGTAGCGATATTAGCAGCATTTACATAAGCGCTTATATAAATATGCCTGATTGTTGCTTTTTATGTACAGACGAGCAGTTGGATATGAAGGAAAGGGCCAGGCAGATACGCTGGCGGCAAGATCAAGGCATGACGCCGCGCAGCGGCAGCATCAGGTTTTGGCGTGAAGAAGATAAAAGCAGCAGACGAAAAAAAACCCGCCAATTGCTTGACGGGTTTTCTTCTAGGAGGAACAGCCAGTGGCTGTTGCTCCAAATAACAAGCCTGACGATAACCTACTTTCACACTGGTTGCAGCACTATCATCGGCGCAAAGTTGTTTCACGGTCCTGTTCGGGATGGGAAGGGGTGGGACCAACTTGCTATG